>Ga0182239_1000314_pt1 | contig 18063 bp, 23 predicted proteins | sample hydfrate6_PW_210_FD_132456 | JGI IMG/M metagenome (GOLD analysis project Ga0182239, IMG submission 132456) | Subsurface microbial communities from deep shales in Texas, USA - hydraulic fracturing test 6_PW_210 | ecosystem: Environmental > Aquatic > Deep subsurface > Shale gas/oil reservoir >... | reverse complement strand
GTATTAGCTTTCCACCTTAACCAACATAACCCCCACCGAAGTCGTGCGTGAAGGCGATTGCATAGAAGGTAGTGTAGCCCTCGGGATAGATCCTTTTCTCCACCTTTTCAAGCGTGGGTTCTATCTCTACCTCACCGCGCCTGACTTCTAGAGTCTTGGTGGGCCCTCCGAGGGGGATAACCTCCGCTCTCCCGGTTTCCTTTTTGAGAACGGCCTCTCCAGTCCACGTGACGTTCCTCGGGTTGAAGAGAACTAAGTCCCAATCAGAGTTCATCAGGAGGACGTAGTTTCCAAAGAGCTTAACGTGGAGGGGTCTACCTATAATCTTGAGGAAGTGAAAAGTAGCGTTGTGAGGCTCAAACATCGCAACGCCCGTCATCTTACCCTCCATTATTGCCGCATAAATTGTGAGGTTCCCATCAACGGTTATCCCATCTGGAACGAGAGTCGAATAGTTCTCGGGAAAGCGCCACAGGTAGAACGTCCCGTTATCCGGGAAGAGCAACCCTACGCCACCCTTGGGCTCATTTTTAAACTCAACGGTGAAGTAAACCCTGTCGAGAACTGGAAAGACGTCGTAGGCTTTGAAGGTCTCATTGGGGAGGCGATAAAAGGTCATGATGCCGTTTTTAAGTATTCCAACTCCGCCGGCCCTGTTGAGCATGCCAGCAAAGTACGCGGTATCTCTTTTGGCATAGACGTGGATGAACTGCAAGCCGGGGTATTCCCAAGCGTAGAGAGTGTTGTTGGCCGGATTTAATGCCAGAGCCGGCCCCCAGTCGGCAGCCATATAAACCATATCCCCAACCGAAAGGCCGTTGAGGAGGTAGGGCTGTTCCCAGTAGATAAAGTGGGTTTCATTGGTCTTGAGCCACACCCTTTCTCCGTAGGTGCTGAAGTAAAGCCCATCTGGGCAGAGCCTGGGATGGAGTATTATTCCCCCAACGTCCCATACAAATATTTTTCCAGAGGATGCAAATGGGAGTGCTAGCAAAAAGAGGAGCACAGCACACAAAGATTTTTTAGAGCTCGGGAACTTCATTAAATGAGGTAAGGAAGAGTCCCCTAAACCCATTCACAATTCCTCCTTTTGAAGTTTGGCTAAATGTTTATACAACCTAAAACGATATAAAGTTTGCTTTCTCAAAAAGAATGTTTTGAAAAGTAAACTTCTATCATAAATCAAGAAATACTATTTCTTTGTAAACTTCTCAGATTATGCCCTCCTTTCTAAGCTCCTCCCTTATTCTTTCAAACTCTTCCAGTTTTCCCTGTGTAACTACCCTTTCAGGCCTGAAGGGACAGTCGCAGTAAGGATACTCAAGAAAAGCTTCATAGGTACCTATCTTCCTTGCTATCGCCACTATCTCCTCCTTGTCAAATCCCAAAAGAGGCCTATGGACTGGAAAATCCACACTCATGGTTTCAAAGTAAAGATTCGTTAGGGTTTGAGAGGCTACTTGTCCTAAAGAATCCCCTGTTACTATTCCAAGGGCACCCTGCTCTTTTGCTATCTCAGCTGCTCGTCTGAGCATAGCAACCTTGCATACTACGCATGTCCATTCTCTGCGGTTGAGCTTATTCAAGGTAAAAACGTAGGGCTTAAGGATCTCAAAGTGGTTCTCCACGATCAGCTCTATTGGCTCGGGGGAGTAGTCGTTGAGGATCTCTACGACCCTCTCTACGACTTTTTTCGCGTTTTTTCCTTGGTCAAAGTGAACCGCTGTTATCTCAGCCCCTCTTTTTAGCATTAAGAATGCCGCCACTGGAGAATCTATCCCTCCGCTCAAGAGGACAACAACTTTTCCCTGCGTGCCAACGGGTAATCCACCAACGCCTCTAATTTTCTCAAAGAACACGTAGGCTTTACCATCTATTATCTCAATGCCTACGGTAAGTTCCGGGTTCTCTAGATCAACCTTCCACCCAAACTCCTTGACAATAAAAGCCCCTATCTCCCTGTTGACCTCCATAGATGTCTTCAAAAAAGTCTTGTCCAGTCTTTGAGTTTCAACTTTAAAGCTCCTTGGATTAAACTGTCTGAGGGCCTCTTTGAGATACTCAGGAACTTCGTCGTAGTCCATAGCTCTAGCAGGGGATACAGACACTACTCCGGGGACTTTGGCTATTATCTCCGCTGCTTCATCCAGGGCATCAACGAGAATCCTTCCCCTTATTACCTTCACTTTTCCAATTATGCCTTTCCTCCTTAGAGCCTTCTGGATATTCTCGGCTAATTTTCTCTCAAACTCCCTTCTTTTTCTACCTTTTATTGCTATCTCTCCGTATCTTACGAGTATCACGTCAACCACCCAAATATCTCGCAAAGAGATTTTTTGCTTCTCTCTCCTCTTCAGCTCCCCTAATTACCATCCTCCCACTTTTGAATATCAATATCTCATAATCCTCATCTTCAAATTGAATGAATTGGGGAGTTTTTAGATATTCAATACCAAGCTTTTCGAGCTGTTTTCCAAGTTCTTCAAAGTTAACATCCATTCTCTCTGGAGGTGTTACTTGAATTGAGCCATCGCAGAGTCTTTCTATTTTTATGCGCTTTTCCAGAAATGTGAACTCCCTTCTTACACATGCAGGACAGTCTTCCCTCCTAGGTACTTCAACTTTTTCAAAGTCCAGAGTTTTTGTATCAAAGAATATGAGTTCGCTTTTAACTTCTTCTCCCAGCAAAATCTTCGCTGCAATACTAACGGCTATTGAAGCCGCTAGGGGTGGAACATAACTCATAATACCGGCTATTGCACAGGTGGGGATGGGTCTAGATGGCAACTTTGGCATAAAACATTTGAAGCATGCTGTTTTACCTGGAATTATCGGCATTATGTTTCCATAGGTAGATAAGACCCCTACATATATCCAAGGCTTACCGTTTTTTACTGCATAGTCGTTTATAACCTGCCTTGTGTAGATGTTGTCGGTTCCATCTATTATCAGGTCAGCTTCGTCAAGAAGAGCAACTGTTGAGGGGTTCAAATCCTCAAAGTAACCTTTAACTCCAAACTTCTCCTTTAGCACATCCACTTTTGGCTTTCCTATGTCTTCCTTCGTGTATATTGTCCTAGGGAGGTCGCTTTCGTCTACAAAATCTCTGTCTATGACGATTATCTCTCCAATTCCAAGTTTATGGAGGAAGTAAACTTCCCAACTCCCAAGAGCACCAGCCCCAACGACTGCCACCTTACTCTCGCTCAGCTTTCTCTGTCCTTCAATGCCTATGATAGGGAAGTGTCTCGAAAAGTCCATGCTACCTCACCGAAAAAAGTATGAAAGATGGTTTATGAATTTAATCCTTTTCAAAATTAAAGCTCCCTGAGAAGCTTATAAACCACCGAAAAGTCAAGCTCCTCCATGCCCCTTTCAAAGGCGACCCTGTAAAGTTCCCTCACGGCAGCGTTGAGCGGGACTGCCTTCCTTGATGCCAGGGCCAGGTCATAAGCGTAGGAGAGGTCCTTAACGAGGTTCTTCACGGAAAAGTGCGTCGAGTAGTCATCGCCAAGGAGCTTCTCCTTCTTCGCCTTCAGCACCACCGAGTTGCCTGCGCCGTTCTCAAGCACCTCTATAAGCTCCTCTTTTGGAATTTCGGCTTTCTCACCCAAAGCTACTGCCTCACCAAGGGCAGCCATGAAGGCTCCGAGAACAAAGTTGTTTATCAGCTTGAGCTTCGTGGCCTTTCCTGGCTCCTCGAAGTGGAATATCTTCTTCCCGAGCTTCTCAAGGTAGGGACGGGCTTTCTCAAAGGCCTCCCTATCTCCGCTCACGAGGATCGTCAGCTGGCCGTTTCTTGCAGGAATGACGCTCCCGATGACGGGGCTTTCGAGGTAAAAGGCTCCCACGTTTCTGTACATCTCGTGGAACTCCAGGACTTTCTCGTGGTGGTTCGTGGTGGTGTCCACTACTATCTTCCCGCTGAGGTCTGCCTTTAAAAGCCTCTCCGAGACCTGCCTCACCGCTTCGCTGTCGTAAAGCGAGAGGAAGATCACGTCACACCTCTCGGCCACTTCCTCCGGGGTTCCTGCGACGTTCTTGAAACCTCTGGCCTTCTCTATCGATCTGTTCCAGACGAGGAGCTCGTACTCCTCCGATAACCTCTCCGCCATGGCCCTACCTATGTGACCCAGGCCGATCCACCCTATCACAGCGATCACCCGGTTGAACGTTTTCAAACAGTTTTTATACCCTCCATCCAAAAACCTTAGCGGTGAGAGCATGGAGTTCTTTGAGGTGCTCAAAAAGAGGCGGAGCATCCGGCGCTTTCAGGACAAACCCGTCCCGAGAGAGGTGGTTGAGAGCCTCCTCGAGGCCGCTTTCCTCTCGCCGAGCTCCCACAACAAGAGGCCGTGGCATTTTGTAGTTGTTGACGATAAAGAGAAGCTTGAGGCCCTCTCAAGGGCTAAACTCGGTGCCTCCGGCCTCAAAACGGCGCCGCTGGCGATAGTCGTTGCCGCCGATGAAAGCAGGAGCGACGTCTGGATCGAGGATGCAAGCATAGCGGCCGAACACATCCATCTTGCATCTTATGCTTTGGGTGTAGCCTCCTTCTGGGTGCAGATACGGAAGAGAATGCACGACGAGAGCAAAACAGCGGAGGAGTACGTTAGGGAGCTCCTGGGCATCCCTGAAAACTACCGCGTACTGTGCATAATCGGGGTGGGCTATCCGGGGGAGAAGAAAGGCTCGCACGGCGATGAAGTCTTTGAGTGGGAGAAGGTGAGCCACAACGAATTTGGAAAGAGGTTTAAGTAGCCATCAGGGCCTTGAGCTCCTCCTGGAGTTCTTTAACTCCTTTTTCAAGCTCCTTCTTAACAATAGTCTTTTTCAGGAGCGCCTTATCGCCGTAGAGCTCCTCCATCTGGTCGAGGCACTTTCCGGAGTTTCCCATACAGGTGGCAAAGAAAGCAGCTGCCTTGATTTTTCCCCTGTTCTGGAGAAGGTACGTCCTGATCGCGGGGGTTACCCTCCTGTTCCACGTGGGGCTCCCTATTATGACGAGGTCGTACTCCGAGGGGTCTTTCGCGAACTCTATCTCCGTTGTCTTTTCCCTCGTGGCGTCGTAGCCGGCCCTCAGAATGCCGAGGATGCCTTTGCGGGGCTTCCTGTCTATAACCTCATCGATGTCAGCACCGAGGGCCTCTGCGAGCTCTTGGGCCACTCTCTTAGTGGTCCCGCTCCGGGAGTAGAAGACGACGAGCGTTTTCATGGTATCACCCTTTTAATTTCGCCGGCAGGGTTAATATGGTTTTCTAGGAAACGTTTTTAAACCCAAGTTTCAATTGAAACTCATGCAGAAAAGCGAAAGACCCTGCGACCTGATTTCGGAGCTCTACTGGCTCATGCGAAAAGCCTTCGAAGGGAGGCTTGAGAAAATCGGGATAACCTTCCTGGAGTTTAAGGCCCTCATGCACCTTAGAGAGGCTAAAACCCAGGGCGAGCTTTTAAAGAGCATGAAGGTCTCCAAAGCGACCGCCTCAAAGGTTCTCCGCTCCCTTGAAAATAAAGGCATTATTGAGAGGGAGCGCAGGGGGAAGATCTATCTGGTAAGGCTCACAAATAAAGGCCTTGAGTTGCTCGAGGAAATATCAAAGGCTGGAAAGGAGCTTGATGAAAAGATGTTTGCCGAAATGGGTGCAGATGAAAGAATTGTTTTCGTAAAGCTGCTGAGAAAGGCCATAAAAGGGCTGGAGGGAGAATAATGAGTGAAAAAACCACGAAGGGCGTCCAGCTTTTGAGGGGCGACCCCAAAAAGGCCATAGTCAGGCTCTCGATCCCCATGATGATAGGCATGTCGGTTCAGACCCTATACAACCTCGCCGATGGAATATGGGTCTCGGGCCTGGGCCCGGAATCGCTCGCCGCTGTCGGCCTCTTCTTCCCGGTCTTCATGGGTATAATAGCGCTTGCAGCTGGCCTGGGAGTCGGCACGAGCTCCGCGATAGCGAGAAGGATAGGCGCGAGGGACAAGGAAGGGGCTGACAACGTTGCCGTCCATTCGCTCATCCTCTCTCTTGCCCTTGGAGTTACGATAACCATCACAATGCTTCCAGCTATGGATTCCCTCTTCCGCTCCATGGGCGCGAAGGGAGAGGCCGTCGAGCTGGCCATAGAGTATGCTAGGGTTCTCCTTGTCGGGGCGTTCGTCATAGTCTTCAACAACGTCGGCAACGGCATTCTAAGAGGAGAGGGAGACGCTAACAGGGCCATGTTAGCCATGGTGCTCGGCTCGGGCCTCAACATAGTCCTTGACCCGGTGTTTATCTACACCCTCGGCTTTGGCGTCGTTGGAGCGGCCTACGCGACGCTGCTCTCCATGGTGGTGACCTTCCTCTTCATCGCCTACTGGCTCTTCATAAAGCGGGACACCTACGTGGACATAAACCTTAGAGACTTCTCGCCGAGCAGGGAGATCCTAAAGGACATCCTCCGCGTTGGCCTGCCTTCCTCGCTCTCCCAGCTCTCGATGTCCATAGCGATGTTCTTCCTCAACAGCGTCGCCATAACCGCTGGAGGAGAGAACGGGGTTGCCGTCTTCACGAGCGCGTGGAGAATCACGATGCTCGGCATAGTGCCCATACTCGGAATGGCGGCCGCGACCACATCCGTCACTGGAGCGGCCTACGGGGAGAGAAACATAGAGAAGCTTGAAACGGCTTATCTCTACGCCATCAAGCTCGCCCTCATGATAGAGCTTGCCGTTGTTGCGTTCATAATGCTCTTCGCTCAGCAGATAGCATACCTCTTCACATACTCGGAATCTGCCCAGGTGATAAAGGGGGAGCTCATAAGCGCTTTAAGAACCCTCCCGGTCTTTCTCGTCCTTACGCCCTTCGGAATGATGACTTCGGCGATGTTCCAGGGCATAGGGGAGGGCGAGAAGTCCCTGATCCTCACAATATTCAGGACGCTCGTGATGCAGGTGGGCTTTGCCTACATCTTCGTCCACTACACAACCCTGGGCCTCAGGGGAGTGTGGATTGGAATAGTGATTGGAAACATGGTTGCTGCTATCGCCGGCTTCCTGTGGGGGCGGATGAGGATAGGGGCTTTGAAGAAAGCCTTTGCCACGGAGGAGTAAAGGTAAAAGGAAAGGGGTTTAACCCCTTCTCCTCGCTATTATGTCCGAGAGGAGCTCGCCATCGGAGCCTACGTTTTCCGTCTCGTTCTCGTGGATTATGACGCTCACGTGGTGGACCTTGTAGACTTCTCTTATCACCTCGGTTATTCTTTTCACGAGCTCCCTCTTGGTCTCCACATCCGCCTTCGGGCCTTCGATTATTATAGTTGGCATGGACATCACCAGAATTATTTTTCATAGATTCGCTTAAAAAGCTCTCGGGCGGTCTTGTTGGTGGTGAGAATGTCAAGTCTTCCCTCAGAAATTTTTCCATTTTGGAATGATAAGACCTATAGGGAGTCTTCATTGAAGGAAAATTGGTGATGGTAATGGAGGCTAGGGTGTGCAAGTTCTGCGCTGGAGAGAGGCTCGATGATGTTGTGAAGCTCCTAGAAGAGAAGGGCTACAGGGTTAGCGTTGAGGAGTGCATAGGGCTCTGCGCAAAATATGAATGCGGCAACATAAATGTCATAGCCGGGGAAAAGGAGATATCCGTCGGAAGCTTTGAGGAGTTCATTAAAGCTTTGGAGGGCTGAAAATGGTGAAGGCCTTAGTGATAATCTCAAGCGATGACGAGAGAGCTTTACCTGGCTTTATGTGGGCAACCAATGCAATAAAACACAAATGGGTTGAGGACGTTGAGGTTATCCTCTTCGGGCCGATAGAGAAGGCAGTAGCAGATGGAGACGAGCGCTTCATTCCATGGATTGAGAAGCTTAAAGAGCTTGGAAAGCTTCCAGTAGCATGTAAGAGGATCGCGGAGCTTGAGGGGTTTGAGGTTTCCCTGCAAAAATATACCAAAGTAGAGTATGTAGGAAAGATCATAGCAGAGCATTTAGAAAAAGGTTACATTCCGATGACCTTTTAATGAAAAACGCTTCAAGAAAAGCCTTTTAATTCATTTTTCCACATTTCTTGGGGTGAAAACGTGAGAAAGCCCACTATGCTCCTGATTACACTTGTCATCTTCACAAGCTTGGTGAGCGCGAGTAGTGTAACTTATGGGAATTTGGAGTTTTACACAATCTCAAGCGAAAAAGAGCTTGAGACCTTACTTTCAGATCATGAAGGAGAATACTTCTTCATCTTTTATCATTCAGAGACTTGTCCAGCCTGTAATTATATGAAAACCAATGTTTTCCCGACACAAAAGGCAAAGGAAGTCTTGAGGGACATAAATTTGGTCTCAATCGACGTGTATAAAGGGAGAGCACTAACAAACCTCCAATACAAGGTTTACGATAAAGTTCTCGTCATCCAACCGGACAACGTGGGCTACTACACCCCAAAAGAAGAGGGTGAGCTAATAAACGTCGGCGTGCCTGGGACACCAACCATGGTAATATTCAAAGTTGAAAATGGAGAGAAGATTCTGAAAGGGGTGGCCGTTGGGGCATTAAATCCCGAAGGTTTGGAATTTTTTGTGCAGAACAGCCTCGGGGATGCGACGAATAGCGAGAGGTCAAGCGAAGAATCACAAGGGAAAGATGAAACCTCTTCCACAGGCAATTTATCTTTAGCAGTCCTCCTACCCATCTTCTCAGCTGGGATTCTAAGCGTGTTTTCGCCCTGTGTTCTCCCTCTTATAGCGGGAACGTTTTCACTCCTCTTTGCAAAGAGGAAGATTGAGGTTGTTATAGCAGGCCTTGTTGTGTCTTTTTCCCTGCTTGGGGCCTTAGCAGGTAGCTTGGGCTCTTATATCGCTCAGGTTAGGGGGGCTCTCTATCTTGTAGGTGGCCTCGGGTTCATTCTGGTTGGAGCATCGTTAATAAGTGACAACATTAATCAAAAGTTCTTCAAATTCATTCCCTCTCCTTCAGAGAGGATTTCATCGAAGAACGGCTATGTTTACGACTTTCTATTGGGTTCTGCACTTGGAGCCACTTGGATTGGATGCATAGCACCTTACGTTGGGTTTGCTGTTATTACAGCGGCATTAAGTGGAAGTGTCTTAAAGGGAATAATGGTCATGGGCATCTACGGTCTTGGAATGGGGCTTACCATCTATTTGATCCTTAGCTCAAAAGACTTTGCCGAGTGGATAAATAAAAAGTTCCTATCGAACAGACTAAGCCTAACCAAGGAGAAGAAAGCTAAGTGGGAGAAAATTCTGGGGATTGTGATAGTTCTCTTCGGAGCTCTGATGCTCACCGAACTAACTCCCCTCAAGCTCTGGAGTGCTCTATTTGAAAAGCTTGCAAAACTTTAAGGAGGTGGTCAAATGTTTAGGTATAGAAGAAAGGTCGAAATGTCTCTAAAGGAAGCCGAAGAAAAGTTGAAGGCAAAGCTTGAGGAGAAGGGATACAAGGTCGTGCTTGAATTTACGCCGAGTGAAGTAGTTAAAGCAAAGCTTGGAGTTGAGATGGAGCCATATAGAATCCTCTACGTCTGCAATCCGAAGAAGTTCTACGAGATGACAAAAGTTGAATACGAAGTTGGTTCCTTCGCTCCCTGTCCAGTACTGCTCTACGAGAAAGAAGGAAGCGTATACGTTGCCATAAACACTGCAGATGACATAGTTGATGTTATCAAGGAGCCGCTTGAGGACGTTAAGGCGGTTATTGAATCACTTTGAGCCTTTCTGTTTCTTTTTCTACAAAAAAGGTTAATAGACAACACATTATACTACAAGTCTAATCCCTGGGAAATTCCTCCTTCATGCCCTTCTTTTACAGCCTCCCTCCACTCCCCAAAATCGTGTTATTCAAAGAGCTGCTCGTAGGCGATATAACCGTATTTTCTAAGCTCTTCTCTGGGAATAAACCTAATAGCAGCAGAATTTATGCAGTACCTCTTTCCAGTTGGAGTCGGTTCGTCGAAGATATGGCCAAGGTGGGAGCCTGCAAAGCGGCTCCTTACTTCCCGCCCGCAAAGAAAGCCCTTGCACTCTTCAGCCTCAACGATAGCCCATTCCTCAAGGGGCTTCGTGAAGCTCGGCCATCCAGTTCCGGAATCGTACTTATCGAGAGAGCTGAAAAGCGGCTCGCCCGAGACCACATCAACGTATATTTCCTCGTCGTGGTTGTCCCAGTACTCGTTGTGGAACGGTGGCTCAGTGTCTCCAAACTGTGTAACCCTATACTGGAGAGGAGTTAGCAGGCTTTTAAGCTCTGCATCGCTCGGTTTCACGTAGCCAAGCCAGTAAAGCTCCCTCTCAGGGAAGAGCCTGAAGTGTCGGTTTTTCTCCCACACAGACTTTATAAAGCCCAGCCTTCCAGAATAGAGCTTGTAGTTCTTATAGTTCGTCTCAAAGCGGAAGTAGTAGCCCTGGTGGTAGTCTTCAGCTGAATAAAACTCCTCCGCCGGGAGGATTTCGGTGGCTATCGGTTCTTTGAATATTCCAGAGAGCTCAAGTCTCCTCTTCGATTCCTCTCCGAGTTCCCTTTGTCCCTCGTTGAGATAAAATATAGCGGTCTTATACTGCTCGCCCCTATCGGCGAACTGGCCGCCCGGATCCGTGGGGTTTATATTTCTCCAGAAGATCTCAAGAAGGCGCTCGTAGGAGATCTTTGAGGGATCGTAGACAACCTTTACCGCTTCCCTGTGGCCTGTATCACCCGTTGAAACGAGCTCGTAGGTAGGGTTCTCCACCCAGCCGCCGGTGTAGCCAGATATTGCTTCAATCACTCCGGGAAGCCTCTCAAAGGCCTCTTCCATACACCAGAAGCAGCCTCCGGCAAATATCGCTATCTCTTTATTTTCCATCTAATACACCAAAGAAAATAGGATGCTGGAACTTAAATAGTTTTGGGCATTATTACATGTTGATGGATACAAATACCCAAATTTGTCTAATAGTTAGTTTTGAGCTGAGGTGTTATGCTAGAGAAAACTGCATTTCAGAAGACTTTCATTGCCAACAAAAATAACCACCTGAAGATGTTAAGTCCGTTATAGACTCTCTTTAACCTCTTTTCCACAATTTTAATAAGGTTAAGATGCAAAATTTAATGAGGTGATTTTCATGCAAAGAGCCCTTGTGACTTTAACTCCCTCCGAAAGCAAGCGCTTGATTGCTAAAGCCGTTGTTGCCATGGAAGAAGTTCAAAATGCCCTCAAGAATGGTTTTGTATACATAGCAACTGGAACAACAGCCGCTTACATTGCTGAAGAAATCCTCGGAGAGAAAATTGAGAAAGAAAAATGGACAGTGGGGACTATAAGCAAGGGAAGAACGTGCGTTACCCCAAAGGCTACATGGCCAAAGCACCTCGTCCTCTACAAGGGAAAGCCCTTTGACGACCCACTTGAAGCTTTGAAAGAGATGGGGCCTGAGGATGTTTTTATAAAAGGAGGAAACGCCATAGACGTTAATTGGAATGTTGCGGTTTTTGCAGCCGCTCCAGACGGGGGAACAATCGGCAGAACTTTTGGATGGACAATAACCAAGGGAGTATTAACCATAACCCCAATCAGCCTCGAGAAGTTCACTCCAACGCCTGTGGAAGTAAGCGCAAAGCTGACGGGAATAAAGTCCTTTGACTGGGGGACAGGGCTATACTCCGCTTTAGTCCCTATTCCACACGCAATCCCTATAACCGAAGTTGAAGCCTACGAGATACTTGCCAATGTTGATGCAATCCCAATAGCCGCTGGCGGCGCTGGAGGAGCGGAAGGAAGTGTAACGCTCGTCCTTGAAGGGGACGATGAAGACATGGAGAAGGCAAAAGAAATAACGAAAGCAGTTAAAGGTGAGCCCCCATTAAAGCCATACACAGAGGACTGCTCCATCTGTCCTTTTGCAAAGATCTGCGGAATTGGCACTGGAGCTTTCTGATTTTTAATATTTTGTCACGTTCTCTAACTTTTTGCCAAGTATGAAAGTGTCCTCCTTCTTTACTGCCCCTTCCGGTATCATCAGAGGGGCGTGAACCATGGCGAGCACCATACCTTCCTTAGCCTCCATCGCCCTGTGTGGGACAACTATCGTCGTTATCGGGTCTTCCTCGATGAGAAGTCCAACGCCATGAGTGTAGCCGGTTATGTAGTACTCCTTAAGCCCTCTGGATGTGTAGATTCTCTCAATCTCCCGCTCCACCTGGGCAAATCTCACACCGGGCTTTGTATTCTCTACAGAAGTTATGTATGCTTCTTCCATAGCCGCTATGGCATTTTTTGCCCTTTCACTTATTTCTCCCACTGGAAAAGACCTAGTTATGTTTGCGTAATAGTGGTTCCAGTCGGCACCTATTACCACTGAGACAACACTTCCCTCCCTAATCCTAACATCTTTGAAGGGCTCTGCATGTGCCCTTGGAGTTGCTGAAACGTAGACTTTTGGCTCTTATTTCTTCCTCTGCAATTTTCATTCCTTTTACAGCTATTTTTCCAGCTTTTCTTATGTTCTCTAACTCCCACTCATCCTTGATCATCCTAAGCTCCATAGAAAGTCCTCTGACGTCAACGATATCCACCCCAGGGTTGAGCTTCTTAAAGAGTTCATAGAAGAGTATATAATCACTCTCATTCCTGAGCATCACTGGAGAGTGGCCCGTAAGTGCCGAAACTTACCCTGAGTTTCCTATCCCTGCAGTTCCTCCTTATCACTCTTTTCTCGTCCTCCTCGAACTTTTCAAGCACGTAGAGGATTTTCAACTCTTCTAGAGGGGGAATCAACCAAGAACTTAACCGGCATTGGGATGACCTCCAACCCAGAGGGTTTTAATCTGCCAGCGTGCTTTTTAGGAGCTCCCACTTTTCCCTGAGAGTTTTTACGCGCTCAGCGTATTCTTTGATCCCAAATTCCTCGAACAGTCCGATATGTTTCTCAAGTTCCGTAATTGCCATCCCTACGACTTCGGCAACATATTCGGCAATTTTTCTGGCACTAAGTCTCGCAACTTTGTTGTACGTGGTACTCACGAGATGCAGATCCTCTCCTTCTGTAAATGCGAAGATTATTACCGTTGGGTCATAACTCCCGAAAGTTGAGCAAAACACTGGATTCGTTGTCACGATTCCGAACCGTTCTTCTAGAATTGCCCTGGCCTTTTCAGCTTCCTTCCTCCACCATCCCGGGAGCTGGCTCATATCCGTGAATATCCTCCCGTTAAAGTCGATATTTCCCGGCACATCCCCACGGAGGGAATAAAATGCCAGTGCAATGAGGTCTGAAACAAATACGTCAAAATCAACTGTGGCTTGGAATATTTCGTTCCCTTTGTAATACATCCACGCTTCATACTCCTCCAAGCATTTAGTGATGATCACATCAGGGCTCTCACCATTTTCAAGCCCGTGCTCTATGATTTCTCTTCCCATCCTATCAAATGTCTCATAACCACCATAAAACTTGAATTTAATTTCAAACTCTTTCATATCGTCACCTCCTTAGGCAAAAAATTAAAGTAAAAAGCTTACCTATCTACTGGAAATGCCGTGACAATCCTATATATCCCATTTTTCAATTGAATCACGACTCTTAACTTGTTCTTCATTCCCATTCCATGGTAATATTTTTCAAGGGCTAATTTTTTATACTTACTGCTTGATCCTGGGCAATAGGAGTTCCCAGTTTCAATCGTCTCCCTGAGCATCTGGAAAAGCATGTCCGCAGTTAAGTACTTGAATTTTGACTTGTATCTCCACTTTTCTTCTAAGATGTGCCGTTCAATAATGTGTTTTGCCCCTTCTTTATCAATTATAACGTCACCTTCGGGAAAGTAACTGCCGCAGGCGTATCTCCCTCTAAACTTTACCCTAAAGTTCTAGTACTTCTTGTTGAACTCCTCTGCAAGCTTCTTGGCATCGTTGGCGTCCCATCCGTTGAGGTATGCTTTTGCGAGGAGCTTGCCGTATTCCTTCGGGCTGAACAAATCTTCAACGGCTTTGACTTCGTCCCTGGTTATTGTGATAACTGGCTTTACTATGACGGCTTCCTTTTTAAGCCCGCCCCACTTCTTCTTAACGTAACCGTAGCCAATCTCCACCCTGGTGCCCCAAATGTTTGTCTTGACACCCTTTGCCAGCTCCTGCCCATTGTAAGTAATCTTGTCTGGAATTTCACCCACAAAAGCCTCAGTAAACTCGCTGACTGGCTTTGAGTACACGTACTTGGCAATTAATGCTACGATGCTACCGACAGCAACTATCCACCCTATGCCCGGAACAAAAGCGCTGATGAACGGCTCTGCAACGACGGTGGCACCGCCGAACTGCGGCCGAACCTCGTCCCCGGGCTTTTTCTCGGGATTAAACTCTGGCGGAACCGTTACGGTACCGTTCACCGTGCCGTTAACAAAGCTCGCCGAGGCGCTGGCACTGCTAACAGTTAGTCCCAACATTAAAAACCCGAAGAGTACGGCAAGGGCTTTCTTCCACATTCTTGAACACCCCCACAGAGTTCAATGGATAGCAAATCCAAAACCTTAAAAGATTTACTATCAAAAGTTTAACAAGGCAATGAAAATCAGAATAAAATCTAACTGGGAGGAGTTTGAGTGATACAATTACCAAAGAGTGATACAATTACCAAAAACATGGCAACCCGATAATAACAAGCATTAAAAAGAAAAATAGAAAAACCCTCACTCCAGCTCCTCTGCCAGCGGGGCGCTCTCATCAACGCTGATGCCCTTGCTAAGCATCTCCCTCAGGTCCTTCTCTGGATCGCTTATGAGCTTCAGCTCGAACTTCTTCCTAAGGATCTCAAAGATGTTTGGAGTGAGGAACTCCGGCGGCTTGGGTCCAATGTAGATCCCCTTTATCCCGAGGTAGAGGAGGGAGTAGAGTATCGCTATGGCCTTCTGCTCCATCCAGCTGAGGACGATGCTGACCGGAAGTGAGTTGACATCGGTTCCAAGCTCGTTCGCTAAAGCTATTGCTATCTCAATTATTGAGTAGACGTTATTGCACTGGCCGAAGTCGAGGAATCTCGGAATGCCCTCGATGGTGCCGTAGTCCCTCGCGTTGTAGCGGAACTTGCCACAGGCAGCTGATAGTATGAGCGCATCTTTCGGAATCAGCTCGGTGAGCCTCTCGTAATAACCCATGCCCTTGTGCGGCGTGTCACAACCGCCGACAACAAAAATGTGCCTTATCTTGCCCTCGTTGATGAGCTCTATCAGTTTGTCCTTCATAGCCAGGACGTTTGTGTGGTGGAAGCCGGTCAGGAGCTTCCCGCCGTCGTAGGCCTTCATCCTTGAAGTCTCAAGGGCCCTCTCTATCACGGGCTCGAAGTTGTAGTCCTCTACGTGAGGCACTCCCTCGAGTCCAGCTATTCCTGTGGTGAAAATCCTGTCCTGATAAGCCTTGGTCGGCTGCTGGACACAATTGCTAGTACCCACTATAACCCCTGGGAACTCGGCGAATTCCTTCTTTTGATAGAGCCAAGACCCGCCCCAGTTGCCGTAGAGGGCCTTGAACTTTTTGAGTTCAGGATAGGCATGAGCGGGGAACATCTCGGCGTGGGTGTAAACCTTTATTTCATCCTCAAGGCCCCTCTCCTCTATCTGCTTCAGGAGCTCGTAGAGAGCCTTGTAGCTGTGACCGGTGACGAGTATACCGTGTCCCTCGGCCGTTCCGGTGGGTACTTCAACGGGTTCAGGCCTTCCAAAGGTCTCAACGTAGGCCCTGTCTAGGAGCTTCATCGCCTCAAGGTGAACCCTTCCGTTCTCAAGGATCAGCTCAAGGAAGCGGTTCTTGTCAAAGTTGACGTTGGTCAGTGTCGAGTAGAGCGCCTCAGCTAGGAAGTGTCCTATCTCTGGGCTGTCATATCCTACTTCAAGTGCATGGTAGTAATAGGCAGAGGTGCCCTTTATGCCGTAAAGCAAGGCCTCCTGGAGTGAGTTAAGGTCGGGATCCTTCCCGCATACTCCCCTGACTGTGCACCCCCCGGCCAAACTCATGGAGCACTGGTTGCACAGCATATCAAATTCTTCGGGCACTCTTATCGCCATCTTCATACCTCCCTTTTTATGACACATGTCATACTTCGATTATCCTTGAAATTTTTTGCATAAAAGCTTTGCGGTTTATTAACCTAAAAAGCCTTAATGACGTATGTCATTACAAGTTCGTGAGCCCCTTGACAGAAAAGTTTAAATATTCCGTATGTCATAAAAGGGTATCATGAAGACGAACGCCTTCGATGCCGTGGCAAAATACGTATACCCTGCCCTCCGCAGGCGGCTGGTGGGGCTGTTGAGGGAGAGGGGACTTAACCAGATTCAGATAGCGGAGCTTTTACATATAACCCAGTCTGCCGTTTCGAGATACTTAGGGATGAACAGGGGCGCCCTCATAGAAGTGGAGAAGTTCCCTGACATTGACGAGAAGCTAAGGGGACTGGCGGATAGAATCATGAAAGAGAAGCCCGACGAGTACTACATTCATGGAGAACTAATTAAGATAACCGTTGAGATGCTCGGAAAGGGCTACGTCTGCTCCTTTCACTCAAGGGTAGACCCTGAGATAGACCCGAAGAGATGTAGGATATGTATAAGAACCTTTGGATGATCAAATAAAAAAGGCCGAAGAAAAAGATCAAGATTTCTCGATCATGTCTTCTTTTCTGGCAACAATATAGGTACAGCAGAGGTCTCCGGTAACGTTGTTCATTGTCTCAAACATGTCTATGAGTGGGTTGACTCCCAAAGCGAGGGCGACTATTATCGCTATCTGGCTTGGCTCAAGGCCAAGGGTTCCAAGCACTATGAAGAGGAGCATTAGGCTTCCTCCGGGGACTCCTCCTGCACCTATTGCCGACAGCACAGTGGTTATTATAACTATGGCCAAAGAGCTAACTGTGAGGTCAATGCCAAAGACATCTGCTGCAAAGACTGCCCACATCGGAAGGTGTATACATACTCCATTCATGTTGATTGTTGCACCGACTGGGAGAGAGAATTCTGCGAGCTCCCTCTTTATCTTGAAAGACTCTATTGCGGTTTTAATTGTGACTGGAAGTGTAGCGGCACTGCTCCTGGTGAAGAACGAGGTTATCATAACTTCCTTGGCCCTCTTGAAGAAGTCTATTGGGTTTTCCTTGAGGACGATTGAAAGCAGGATGGAGTAAACGATGAATATCATTATAGCAATTCCTGAAATAACGCCCAAAACGGCCTTTAGGTAAGGTCCAATTATGGTTGGCCCGTAGAGTCCAAAGTTGACAACTGCTAGTGAGAACACACCTATTGGGAAGTACTCCAGAATCCAGGAGACTATCTTGAACATTACCGAGTTTGCGCCGGAAGCGAAGTCAAGTGCCATTTGAATCTGTCTTCTCTCGGTTTCATTTTGGGTGTGGTCAAGGAGAACTCTCGCCGCGAGACCAAACAGGAGGGCAAAGACTATTATCGGAAGGAACTCACCGTTTACCAATGCCTCAAAGGGGTTTGTGAACATCTTAAGAATTAAATCCGTCAGCCCTGAAGGCGGGGTTATTGAGGGGCCTCCTTCTCCCATAGAGCTCCCAAGTTTTTCAACGTCAACCGCCACACCTTGGCCGGGGTGCACGAACATTGCAATACCGACACCTATCATTGCAGCTATAAATGATGTGAGCATGTACCATAGGAGAACTTTTGCACCAACCCTTCCCAGCTTCTTTGGTGAGAGTCCTGAAGATCCGACTATGAGAGAGAAGAACACTATCGGTATAACGACCATTTTGAGCATCCTTACGAGCACTGCACCAAAAGGTGAAATGTATGTTGCTACCCTTTCACCGAGATTGCTTCCATTTGCCATGTCGTAGTACCACAGACTCAGCCCGAATGCGACACCCAATAAAAATGCAACACCAACTCTATATGGCAGAGGTATACTGGTGTACTTTTTTATTATACTCAATAAGTTCACCTCCAGATTGGATTTATGAACTTTTTTACACCTAATTGTCATATAGAAGGTATATATAACCTTTTGTGTCGGTTAAGTTTCATTAATACATCAATGTGTTTTATTAGTCAATAATGGATTTTAATGAGGAGTATGTC
>Ga0182239_1000313_pt1 | contig 18097 bp, 15 predicted proteins | sample hydfrate6_PW_210_FD_132456 | JGI IMG/M metagenome (GOLD analysis project Ga0182239, IMG submission 132456) | Subsurface microbial communities from deep shales in Texas, USA - hydraulic fracturing test 6_PW_210 | ecosystem: Environmental > Aquatic > Deep subsurface > Shale gas/oil reservoir >... | reverse complement strand
GAAGCCTACAGTTTAAACCCAGTTCTTTTAACTTTATCTGTAGCCCTATCAGGTGGACTTGCCTTTCTGCTGCCAATGGGAACACCTCCCAATGCGATTGCTTTTTCTTCCGGCTATTACCAGATCAAAGATGCCTTAAAATGGGGAATGCTGCTAAAGGTTATCGGCTGGCTGATCTATATTTTAGTTGCTAGATTCTACTGGCCGCTGATTGGACTTGAGATTTTTATCTAAAATACTTTCAATTGAAATGATTTAAGGATATAATGATGGCGGCTAGAGGAATAAATTAATTAAATCGAATTCAAAAAAGTTATTAAAACTTGTGAGGGATAAATAAATGAAAAAGTATATGCTGATCTTATTCAGTTATGGTGGTTTAAAGAAAATTAATCAACATCTAGAAAAAAAGCTGCAGCCCAAGGATAAACTTTTAGTTAGAGCTTTAATGCTCGAGGAAGTGCCAAAGCTTTTTGAGCATTTGATTTCTGATGTCGGCTTTTTAGGTGAACAGGTTGTAAGTGATGTCGAAGATTCTGTTGTTGATATCTATCAGGAAAATGCCAAAGATTATTTAGAAGAGATAGCAGAAATGGCAGCAGCAAAAGATTTTGAGCTTGATAAGAAGTTGATTGAAGAGCAGGAATTAGAAAAGGTTAAAAAAGAGCTGAAAGCATCTAAGCTGGATGGAATTTTTATTAACTTCTCCGACAACGAGTTTGTTTCCAACCAGGGTAAGGAAGATGAGCTTAAGAACTGGCTGAAAAAGATCAAATTGCCGCAGGATATTTTTTATGATGGAGAGAAGAAAAAATAAAGATGGTGATTATTAGTCCCGGTGCTTTAGAGAAAAAACTGAAATTATTAGAGTTTCTGAAATCAAAGAAATAGTAGAACAGAAAAAAATAAATATATTAAAAGTTTGTCCTATTGCTGCTCTCACTGGAATTATAAAAGTTTTAGTGAGAGTTTTTTTATTTATTAAGAAAAAAATTTTTAAAAAAAAGAGGAATTTTACCACTGGTATGCAATATAGTATATAGAGGTACTTACCAGTAAGTACCAGTGGTTGAAAAAGGAGATGCTGATTATGACGAAAGATAAAATTGATCGAGATAATTCAAAATTTATTTATCAACAGATTTGCGATATTATACTGAATAAAATTAAAAATAGAGAGTATAAAAAAGGGAAATTGATTCCTTCAGAAAGAGAATTAAGTAATGAATTAGAAGTTAGTAGATATACTATTCGAAAGGCTATTGAGGAATTAGTTCATCAGGGATATTTATATAGGGTTCAGGGTACAGGGACTTTTGTTTATGATACCCAGGGAGAAAAAGAAAATAAGAAAAATAATAGTAAACAAATTGGAGTTATTATGCCTTACACTGATGGAGTTAATATTGAAATTCTTAACGGAATTGAAAATGCTCTAGATGGAAGTGATTATACATTTATTTTAAAAGACCATTTCAATGATTATAAGAAAGAAGCTGAAATCATTCAATTTATGAAAAGTCAAATGGTTGATGGATTAATTATTAATCCTGCTGAAGATCAAAAAGATAGTACAGCTATTTATGATCTTAAATCGGAAAAATTTCCATTTGTTTTAGTAGATAGAAAGCTGCAGTTCTGTCATACCAGCTGTGTTATGGCAGATAACATAAATGGTAGTTATGAAGCAACAGAATATCTAATCCAATTAGGGCATGAAAACATAATGTTTTTAAAAGGACATTATTCAAACACGAGTACTATTGAAGATAGAATTACTGGATATAAAAGAGCGTTAAGAGAATATGGAATTGAAGCAAATGATGTCTTCACTTATGATGAACAGCAGTCTAGAGATAAAATAAATGAGCAAATTTATAATCACATAGAAAAAAACAATATAACTGGAGTTATTTGTGTAAATGACATTATTGTAATAGATTTGATCAAAATGTCTAGAAAATATGAGATTAAAATCCCTGAAGAATTATCAGTAGTAAGTTTTGATTATACGGATAAAATTAAACATTTAGAAATAAAATTAACGACTGTAAATCAACATTCAGATATAATTGGGAAAAAATCAGTCAATTTACTTTTAGAATATATAGAAGAAAATAATCAAGAAAAAGAAATACAACAGATTTATCAATCTTGTGATCTGGAGATAAGAGATTCATGTAAATCTCTAGATTAGCTTCTTCATATTTTAAATTTTCAGAATCAATGCAATTTTAATAATATATATTTGTTTAGTTAAAATTAAATTGATTCTAATTATAAAAAAAGGAGGTGAGATTTTATACTTAAGCTCTAAAGTCAATCTTTTAGAACTCTATTAATAATAAAGGGGAGATTAAAAATTATGAAAAAGAAAACATTACTAATTGCTTTGATTGTATTATTTGCTATGACTTCTGTTTCATTCGCTCAAGACTATGAATTAGTTACACCTGAGAGAATTGGTAATCCAGATGCAGAGATAGTATTAACAGCAAATATTCAGCGCTCTGATACATTATTTGCGGCAACTGATAATAGAAAAGACTATATACGGAAAGCTGCTGCAGAGTGGGCTAAAGCTCACCCTAATGCTCGTATTGATGTTCAAGTAGCACCAACTGGACAAATTTCTATGACAATGGCAACTTTGTTGACTCAAGCCGAATCTGGTAATGCACCTGATTTTGCTCATATTGATTCATTTTGGGTAGGTAGGTTTATAGAAAATGGTTATACCAAATCATTAAATGAATATATGGGTGAGGATGCTGTTAATGATTTTTATGGTTTTACAAAAGATGTAGTTATGAAAGATGGAGAAATGCATGCAATTTGGGGTGAAACTGATGCTCGCTTCCTTTACTATAGAAAAGATTGGATTGAAGAGCCTCCAAGAACCTGGGATGAAACAATTGATGTGGCTTTAAAGATGAAAGAAGAAAAAGGAGTCCATGGTTTCCTTGCATGGCTCGGTAGCTGGGAAGGTGCAGTTAACGGTAATGTTTGGCCTTTATTTTGGGCTCAGGATGGAGAAATGTTTGATGAAAACGGTCGTCCTGTTATAGGAGAAGGAAAAAACAAGGAAGCTTTAGTAAATAGCTTAGGTTTTCTAAAAAGATTAGTTGACACAGGCGCAGCTCCTGTAATGGTTTCTTCAATTACCTCAAGTGATCCAATGTTAGCTGAAATTCGTTCTAATAATGTAGCAATGGTTGCCAATGGAAGTTGGCTCTATAATCAAATTGACGATATAATTGATGATGCTGATGAAAAATGGGATTTTGTACCTCTCCCACAAATGAAAGCGGATCAAAGAGCAAATAGTAATGGTGGATGGACATGGGCCGTATTAAGTGATGATCCTGTAAAACAGGAATTAGCTGCTGACTATATTATGAGAGTAGTAGGTAATGCAGAAGCTATGGCAGAAAGAGCAAAAGTTTATAATTACTTACCTACAAGAGAATCAATATATGAAAATGATCCATATTTTTCTGAAAATGAGCGCATGCAAAAATTAAGTGAATCATTAGAATATGGAAATGCTAGACCTGCTAACCCACTTTATAATACAGTTTCTGAACTTACTCAGACTGCTTTAGGACGTTTACTCACTGGTCAAACTGATGATATTGAAGCTGAAGTCGATGAGATACAGAGAGAAGCTTTAAGCGAATGGGAAGCAAATAAATAATAAAAATAATATGAGGGCTTATTTTATCAAATGAGCCCTCATTAAATTAGAATGTTCAAAGAAAGGATGAAGAGTATGAATAAAAACATAATGGAAAGATGGTGGATTTGGGTTATTCCACTAGCTTTAGTTTTAGGGGTTTTCTTTTTATATCCTTTATTAAATGTTATAAGGCTGAGTTTTAGTAACGCAACAATAACGACTATAAAAGAAGGTTTTACTTTTGAGAATTACATACACATTCTTACAGGAAGCGATTTCTGGCAGGTTATGAAAGTTACTTTAATTTTTGTATTCGCATCAGTTTTGTTTCAGTTATTGCTTGGATTAATTACAGCTATGTTGATTAATAAAGATTTATTTGGTAGCTCTTTAGTAAAATTATCAATGATTACAGCCTGGGTGGTTCCAGGAATTATAACTGGAGTTATTTGGAGTATAATGTATAGTAGTAGCTCGTGGGGCATTTTAAACTATTTTATTAGATTATTAGGTTTTGATCAAATTCCATTTTTGTATACTCCCTCCTGGGCTCTTTTTTCTGTAGTTTTAGCCAACGTTTGGCGTGGGACTGGTTTTAGTGGCATTATGCAATATGCTGCTTTAAGAGGGATCCCTGACCAATTATACGAAGCTGCCGCCATAGATGGAGCATCAACCTGGCAACAGTTTTGGAATATTACCTTACCCCAGCTCAAACCAATGCTAATGATAAACACAATTTTGATTACCATTTATACTTTTAATACATATGATTCTATTTTTGCTCTTACAAAGGGGGGGCCAGGTAGTAGTACAACAGTTTTATCACTTGGAGCGTATAAACAGGTTTTTAGACATTTAAATTTAGGTAGAGGCTCGGCATACGCTGTAATTATGTTAGTTCTTTCTGGTACCTTTACAATATTATATGCAGGATTTATGGGGAGTGATCAGTAAGTGGTTAAAAAAATATCAATTTATATGTTATATGGTTTAGTTTCAATATTTTTTTTACTACCTATTTTATGGACTATTTCTTTATCTTTAAAAACAACTTCAGAAATTTTTATTTTTCCACCAACCTTTATTCCAAAAGATATAACCTTTGATAATTTTCTTTATGTATTAAATAACACTACAATGACTACTTATCTTTGGAACTCTTTTAAATTAGTTATATATACGGTTTTTGGAACACTTTTAGTAGCCATACCTGCAGCATATTCGTTTTCTAGATTTGATTTTAAGAATAAATCTAAATTGCTATTTGTAATTCTTATATTTCAAATGATTTCACCTATTGTTATTGGTATTCCAATTTATCGTTATTATTCTAATCTAGGGTTATTAAACAATTATTTCGGACTATCAATGGTCTATATTGCTATTCAAATTCCATTTGCAACTTTTTTATTAAAAGGTGGTTTTGACGCCATACCAAAAGAGTTAGATGAGGCGGCAAAAATTGATGGGGCTTCAAGATTTCAATTATTGCATAAAGTTATTCTTCCTGTTGCACTGCCTGCTTTAGCTAGTGCTACAATATTTATTTCTATTAATGCCTGGTCCCAATTTTTACTTCCTTATTTACTTTTAGATAGAACTAGCCAATATCCTGTTTCAGTTGGTATTTTAATGACCCAGGGTAACTTTCAACAAATAAGCACCCATTATTTAGCAGCAGCAAGTATAATAGCATTATTACCGGCGATAATAATGGTATTTTTATTACAAAAGTTTATTCTAAAAGCCTTAACTGCTGGAGCAGTAAAAGGTTAAAAAGTAATAACGATTAAAGTTATATAATACTATTTGCAAGGGATTAGAAACTCATTTTTTTAAATCTCTGTAGGATTAAAAAATAAAATAAAAAAATGGAGTGATAAAATATGTTCATGAAAAAAGGAAAAATTGAAAGGTATTTAAAAGATCTAAGAGAAAATTTGGTTCAGGATCGTATTAAGATTAATGAATTTGAGGTTTATTCAGCAGAATTAGAAAATAAAAAGTTACCTAGTTTTACAAACATGACTTCAGAAAAACTTACTGTTGGTGAAAGATGGGGAGGAGAAAATGAAGCTAAATGGTTTAATTCCAAAGTTCAAGTGCCTAAAGATTGGGATTTAGAAAAGGGGAAAGTTTATCTAAAAATCATTCCAGGTGCAGGACATTTCGGAAATTTAAGTGGTTCAGAGTCATTACTTTATCTTAACGGGCAACCATTACAGGGATTAGATAGAAGTCATTCTTTAGTTTATTTAAGTAAAAAAGAATTAAGTTCTAATTCAGAACTGGAAATATCTATTAAAGCATTTAGTGGTTTAGAAGAAAAAAAGCATGTCTTTAAGGAAGCAGCTTTAATTTATCGTGATAGAATTTTAGAAGACTTTTATCAGAGAGCTAAAATAGTTTTTGAATCTATTAAAACTATGGAAGAGGGAGAAGATTTAAGAGAAAAATTATTAAGAGTTTTGGATAAAGCTATAAATATTCTAGATTTTAGAAAAGCTAATTCTGATAAGTTTTTACAAAGTGCTGAAGCGGCGAATAGTTTTTTAAAAGAAGGCCTTCAAGAATTAAAAAGTAAAGAAAATTTACCTAAAATTACTGCAGTTGGACATTCACATATTGATGTAGCCTGGTTGTGGCAACTTCTTCATACTCGAGAAAAATGTTCTCGAACATTTTCGACAGTATTGAAGTTAATGGATGAATATCCTGAATATACTTATGTACAAACAATGCCTCAACTATATAAATTTATAAAAGAAGATTATCCTGAAATTTATGCTAAAATTAAAGAAAAAATAAAAGAAGGTAAATGGGAAGTTACAGGTGGCATGTGGGTTGAAGCTGACTGTAATGTTACCTCAGGAGAATCTCTTGTTAGACAGTTTTTACATGGAAAGAAATTTATTAAAGAAGAATTTGATGTTGATTGGAATATATTATGGCTTCCGGATGTCTTTGGTTACTCATGGGCATTACCTCAAATAATTAAAAAAAGTGGTATGGAATATTTTATGACTACAAAAATAAGTTGGAGCCAATTTAATCGACCTGAATATGATACATTTACCTGGAGAGGTATAGATGGAACAGAAGTTTTAACTCATTTTATTACAACTCCTGAAATTCACAATGATTCACCTTTTTATACTTACAATGGAATATTAAATCCTGAATCAACTAAAGGGATTTGGGATAATTACAGACAAAAAGATTTAAATGATGATCTTCTGTTAGCTTTTGGATGGGGTGATGGTGGTGGTGGACCTACTAGAAAAATGATAGAGTCAGGCAAAAAAATGCAGGAAGTTCCTGGAATGCCCGAAGTTAGTTTTGGTAAGTCAGAGGATTATTTTAAAGACCTGGCAGATAAGATGGAAAAAGAGAAAGAGCTACCTGTCTGGGATGGTGAATTATATTTAGAATACCATCGTGGAACATATACCTCACAGGCTGAAGTTAAAAAGAATAACCGTAAAGCTGAAATAATGCTTCATGATGTAGAATTATTTAATAATTTTAGTTCATTAAATAATGAATTAGAATATCCCGCAGAAAAGATTAATGAAAACTGGGAGACTGTACTGAAGAACCAATTTCATGATATCTTACCTGGTTCTTCAATCAAGGAAGTTTATGAAGATTCTAGGGCAGAATTTAAAGAATTATTTAATGAAACAGAAACCTTATTAAATAAAAGTTTAGAAGAGATTGCATATCAAGTAGAAGGAAATGGAGGAAAAGTTGTTGTCTATAATTCCCTTCCCTGGTCAAGAGATGCTTATATAGAGCTAAATAATAAGGAGTACGAAATTAAATCAATTCCTGCAAATGGATATTATTCTTTTGAAATTGATGAAGATAAATCAGAGCCAGTTATTATGAATAGTAAAAGAATAAAAAAGAGTTCTGAAAAAACATCAGTAGAGGAATTAAAAGTTGAAGCTAACTTAATTGAAAATAAATTTTATAAGATAAAAATAAATGATAAGGGTCAAATTGTTTCATTATATGATAAAGAATATAAGCGAGAAGTAATTACTGAAAACGGTACAGCTAATTTATTACAGGCTTTTGAAGATCGTCCTATGAGATTTAATGCCTGGGATATAGACGTTTATTACCAAGATAAAGAATACATCGTTAATGATTTAAAAGAAATGAAAATTAAACAAGAAAATGATAAAGTGGTTGTCAAGTTAGAATGGAGATTTTTGGATTCGATAATTAAACAGGATATGATTGTCTATGCTGATAAGAGACGTATTGATTTTAAGACAGAAGTTGACTGGAAAGAAGAACAAATACTTCTAAAAACTGCCTTTCCTATTGATGTAAGAACAACTAAAGCTAATTATGAAATTCAATTTGGGAATGTGGAGAGAAATACCCACTGGAACACAAGCTGGGATTATGCTAAATTTGAAGTTGTTGGACATAAGTGGGCAGATTTGTCAGAGGGAGATTATGGAGTAAGTCTTTTAAATGACAGTAAATATGGATATGATATTAAAGATCAAACAATGCGCCTAACATTAATTAAATCTGGTGTTTATCCTGATCCTGAAGCTGATCAAGGTCATCATTCATTTACTTATAGTCTTTATCCTCATGGAGGAAGCTGGTTTGAAGCTGGAACTACAAAGGAAGCTTATGAGTTAAATTATCCTGTTCAAAATGTTAAAGTTGAGGGGAGAAATGGTACTGAACCAACTGAGAAGTCATTTATAGAAATTAAGGAACAGAGTACAATTTTAGAAACTGTTAAAAAAGCTGAATATAGTGATGAATTAATTTTAAGATTTTATGAATATGGTAATAGAAGAGATACTGTGAAAGTAAAACTAGATAACAGAATTAAATCTGTCCATGAATCTAATTTAGTTGAAGAAAATATAAAAGAACTTGAAAATAACGAATTTGAATTTGAATTTAGCATAAAACCATATGAAATTAAAACATTCAAAATCAAATTAGGATAGTATTTTAATCATAAATAAACTAAATTAACGAAGGAGATTAAAAGTATGAAGGTAAAAATTGCTTTGGGACAGATTGAGCCAAGTACTTTGAAAAAAGAAGATAATTTTAAAAAAATGAAAAATTATATTAAAAAAGCTTCTAATCAGAATGTTAATTTGATTATTTTCCCAGAATTATCACTTACAGGTTATAATTGTGGAGATGATTTCTTTAATATTTCTGAAAAGATACCAGGTCCTACTGTAGAAAAGTTTGAGGAAATAGCAAAAACTAACGACATATATGTGATTTGGGGAATGCCAGAAAAAGGTATTGACGGTGTATTGTATAATGATGCAGTTTTAGTTGGGCCCGAAGGTTATATTGGTAAATGGAGAAAACATACCCTGCCTGGACATGCAACTGATAAAGTTGGACCAGGTGCTTTTCCTGATCGAAGATATTTTAGAGCTGGATCAAAAAGTCCAGTATTTGAAACAAAGATTGGTAAGATAGGAATGATGGTATGCTATGATATTTATTTTCCAGAAATCTCAAGACTCTTAACTTTGAAGGGAGCAGATATCCTGGTTGGGATATCTGGTTCTCCCTCATTTGAAAAGGATATATTTGAACCTTTAGTAAAAGCCAGGGCAATGGAAAATGCTATTTGGTATGCCTATTGTAATTTAGGTGGAAAAGAAGGAGACACAGAATACTGGGGTGGAAGTACTATAATTGGTCCAGGTGATAAAGACACAAAAGTGCCAGGAGAACCTATTATCTGTAAAGCTGATTATGACAAAGAAGACCTGGTTATGGGTACAATAGATTATGAACGAACACGTGAATTTCGCCCTTATTTTCCCGTATTAAGAGATATACGGTTAGATTTTTATGAAGATTTGTATAAAAGTGCTAAAGAGATTACTTAAAAGTAGTTAACTATGTTTTCATCATTAATGAATTAATTATAAAAAAATAAGTATAATAGTTAAAGAATCTTAAATAATAGGTTTAAACTATTAAATTAGGAGGCACTTTTTTATGGAAAAAAGAAAACTTGGAAAAACCGGCCTGGAAGTTAGTCTGCTTGGTTTTGGCGGCTTTCACCTAATAGAAATACCGGCTGACAGGGCTGCAGATTTATTGACCACTTATTTAGATCGAGGTGGAAATTATCTGGAAATAGCAGCTTCTTATGGTGATGGTGAGTCAGAAAAAAAGATCGGGGAAATAGTTAAAAACAGGCGGGATGAGCTTGTTCTGGCCAGTAAAACTGGAGTCAGAGATGCTGAGGGCGCAATGGCAGAAATAGACCGCAGTCTTAAAAATCTGCAGACAGACCACCTTGACATAATTTTTATGCATGGTGTTGGTGATGAGGCAGATTTGGAGGCGATTTTAAAGCCAGGCGGCTCACTGGAAGCTGCCAAAAAAGCAAAAGAAATGGGGAAAGTTAAACATATTAACATATTGGGATTACAGCTCACGGCCAGCCTGATGTTTTAATTAAAGCCTTAAAAACTGGCGAATTTGAGGTGATGATGACTCACTTCAATTATTTTGACAAATTCAACTTCCCTAAATTAGAGGATCAGCTGCTGCCGCTGGTTAAAGAAAAGGAGATAGGAACACTCTGCATGAAGCCCCTTGCTGACGGATTTCTGTGGCAGAATGTAGAAGATGCCTTTCGCTATGTTTTTTCACTGCCGGTTGATGCTGTAGTAACAGGGATGAATAACCAGGAGATGCTGGAGATGGACTTAAAACTGGCAGAGGAGTTTGAGCCGCTGACTGAGGCTGAAAAAGAAGAACTATTTGCCAATGCTGAAGAGTTGGGAGATTATATCTGCCGCCAGTGTGATCAGTGCAGTGTTTCTAAAGAATTTGGGGAAGACCTGAAAGCTGTATTTAGAATGGAAGGTTATTTTGACCGTCAGATGTATGACGGCAGGCCCCGAAACCCTGCTGAATATGCTCTGCGGGACCGCCTCCGCTTCTGGTTTGGTGACAGAGAACTGGCAGAAGTTCGCTATCAGAAGCTGGAATTAAAAGCAGCTGACCTGCTGGATAAAGCGGCTGAATTTAAAGCCTGCAGATATGGACTTGATATCAAGAACAAGCTGGAAATAGTGGATTATAAATTAGGTGAAAGTGAGATCATGAATTAAATAATAAGTCTGGTACTTAAACTAATGTCTATTTTAAGTGCCAGACTTTTTTTATTATTATAATTTTGCCGTTATTAATTACGAAATAATTTGTGGTAATGAGTTATTGAATTCACTAATCTTGGGGGTTACAATATAATTGACAAAGAAAAAATATTCAGTCACTTTAGAACTGCCATATTAAAGTAATTAAATTAAGGAGTAAAATATGCCAAAAAATAGAGAGAATGAAATTCTAAAAAAATTAATAAAAAGTGACAGTCCTTTGGTAATTAAAGAACTTGCCCGGCAGTTAGAGGTTAGTCCGCGAACCATTCGTTATGATTTAGATAAAATAGAAAGCTGGCTGAATGAAAATGGACTTAAACTGCAGCGCAAACAGGGAGTGGGAATTTATTTAAAAGATTCTGCTGAGGATAAATTAACAAATATTCTAGATATGGAACTTGATTATAAAAGAGCCTATACTCCTGAAGAAAGACAGCAGCTTATTTTAAAAGAACTTTTGGAAAGAGACGAGCCGGTAATAATCAAAGAATTTGAAATAAATCTTGATGTCAGCGAAGGAACAATTATTAATGACTTAAATAAGGTAGAAAATTGGCTGCAGCATAGAAATTTAGAACTGTTGAGAAAACCAAACTATGGTATTGAAATCCGAGGCTATGAGGATAACTGGCGCAGAGCAGTCTTTGATTTTTTGGAAGAAAGCAGTTCTAGAGAAGATACTAGTAGTATTTTAAACTTATTTAAGAAAAAGAATAATATATCTTCTTTTATTAGTTCCTATCAGGAACTTTTAAACTTAATCAACAGCTCTCAGGTTAAAACTATTAAAGATATTATCCGCCGCATAGAAAAGAAACTGGATTTTTCTTTTACAGATGCTGCCTTTTCGGCCCTGGTTCTGCATATAGTAATTGCAGTCCAGCGGATTTTAAAGAATAAAGATATTAATATGAACTCCCGTCAGCTTCTGCTTTTAAAAAAGAAAAAAGAATTTGAAATTGCAGGGAAAATAGTAGCACAGCTGGAGGATAAATTTGAACTGGAAATCCCCGAATCAGAAATCGGCTATATTACCCTCCACCTGCTGGGAGCCAAGTTTAGAAGAAAAGGTGAGGTTGACTTTGATAATAATAAGTTATTTGACGACAGGTTATTAAACTTAACCTATCAGCTGGTAGAAATAGCCGGCAGAATTTTAAACTTAAACCTGACCAATGACCAGGATTTGATTTACGGTCTGGCCCTGCATCTAAAGCCGACCTTAAATAGAATTAAATACAATTTGAATATAGAAAACCAGCTGGTAAATGATATAAAAGATAAGTATCCTGAAATTTATCGTGCTTCTAAAATTGCAGCCGGAGTGGTACAGACTGAAATCCAGGGAGAAATTAGTGAAGAAGAAATTGGCTTTATTGCCATGCACATTGGAGCAGCAGTCGAAAGGAAAAATATCAAACCCGCTGCTGCCCAGAAGCTAAAAGCAGCCTTAGTCTGCAGTACCGGGATTGGAACCACTCAGATTCTGGCAGAGAGAATAAAAAATGAATTTTCCAATCTGGAGATCGTAGACAGCTATTCCTATCATGATATAGAATACAATGATTTTAAGCTGAACGAAATAGACTTTATAATTTCGACCATTGAGCTGCCGGAGATTGAATTAAAAAATGTTCAGGTTAATCCTCTGCTTAAAGAAGAGGATATAGAAAATATAGAAGAGCTAATAATAGAACTTTATAATCAAAAAATTTATCAAAACAATTCCACAGCTAAGGACAGCAGCAGTCAAAATAAAAAGCCTGCTAATTTAAAAGAAATGGCAGCAGAGCTGGTAGAATCAGCTTCTGATAACTTTCAGTTAAAAGATAAAAAAGAGTTTAGAAATAAGTTAGAAAAACTGTTCAAAAAACATCTAAAGCCAAAAGAAGATGAGGAAAAAGAAATAGACGAAAGCTCTGATTTAGAAAGTATTTTAAAGCCATCTCTGCTGAAGACAGAAGTTGAGGCAGCAGACTGGAAACAGGCTGTAGAAAAAAGTGGTCAACTGCTGCTCAAGCAGAATTATATTGATGAAATTTATATAGAAAATATGATAAAAAACATTGAAAAGCGAGGTCCTTATGTGGTGATCATTCCGGGAGTTGCCTTAGTCCATGCCAGTCCGGAAGAAGGAGTAAATAATTTTGGTCTGAGTTTAATAACTCTCAGAGAAGCGGTTGAATTTAATCATCCCGAAAATGATCCGGTGCAGATAGTAATTGCCTTTGCTTCTCCCGACAAAAATAAGGACATTAAGGCCTTAAGCAGTCTGATTAATAAGCTATACAATAAAGAATTTATGGATAAAATAATTTCACTCAATAATAAGCAAAAAATTATAGAACTGCTAACCCAAAAGGAGGATCAAAATGAAAAAAATTAATACTTTAACAGGAGAAATTGAGGTAGAAGAATTAGGTTTTGTCAGGATGCATGAGCACCTGCTTACAGATCCCCCGGATTTAAGAGCCAAAAAGGATCCGGATTATGTGCTGGACAGCCCCGCTAAGGCGGTAGAAGAGCTGAGAAGACTGGAAAAAACAGAAGTTAATACCTTTGTAGATGGAACTACCATAGATTACGGCCGCAATATTGATCAGATGGCTAAAATTGCAGAGAGAACTGACATTAATATTTTAGCAACCTCAGGTTTTAACAGAGGTATCTTTTTTGAAGACTGGGTTCACAATTATTCTGTCGATGAGCTGACCGAACTTCTGATAAGGGAGGCAACCGAAGGTATTGAAGGCACTGAGATGAAGGCCGGAATTTTAAAGGCCGGCAGTGATTATAATAATATCACGAAGTCCGAGGAAAAAACCTTTGTGGCAGCCGCCCAGGCTCAGCTGGTAACCGGTGCTCCAGTCCAGACCCACACCGAAATGGGAACAATGGGATTAGAGCAGCTGGATATCTTTGAGCGTGAGGGAGTCGATCTCTCCCGAGTTGTTTTAATCCATATGGATAGAAACTTAGATTATGGTTATCACAGGCGGGCCTTAGAAAGAGGAGCCAATATCATGTATGACGGTCCTTCTAAAATAAAATACTATGCAGATCAGAAGAGAATAGATATGCTCAAAAAATTAGTTGATGATGGATTTCTAAATCAGCTCTTTATCTCCAATGATATGGGAAGAAAATCATATCTAAAATCCTATGGAGGTGGACCCGGCTGGGAGTATATTCAAAATAAATTTATTCCAAGACTAAAAAGAGAAGGATTTAGTCAGGAGCAGATAGATACAATCTTTATTGATAATCCAAAAAGATTTTTACCATTCCGCAGTGGGGAGGGTAATTGATGATCTCAGAATATTTAACTAAAGATAATATCATTTTAGGTGCTGAAGTTGCAGACTGGAAAGAGGCAATAAAAAAATCGGGCAGTATTTTAGAAGCCAATGATTTAATAGAAGCTGAGTATATAGATGCTATGATAGAGATGGTAAAAGATAAAGGTGCCTATATTGTAATTACTCCGGGCCTTGCGCTGCCTCATGCCCGTCCGGAAAAAGGTGCCAAAGAAAATGGCTTAAGTCTTTTAACCCTAAAAGAACCGGTGAACTTTGGCCATTCCAAAAATGATCCGGTTAAAGTAGTAATCAGCTTCTGTGCTGCCGATGACAGCTCCCATACTCAGATGTTAAGCGAGCTGGCAGAATTTTTAAAGGATAAAAAGAATGTAAATTATATCAAAGAGGTTGATTCTAAAAAAGAATTGCTTGCTTATTTTAAAAGCTATGATGAAGGAGGTGAGAGTAATGAAGATTCTAACAGTATGCGGAGCAGGTCAGGGCAGTAGTCTTATTTTAAAGATGAATGTCCAGGATGTTATAGATGAAATCGGTCTTGATGCTGATGTAGATAACAGTAATATAAGTACTGCTAAAAACTCAGGTGCCGACCTTATTCTAGCAGGAGAATTCCATGAGGATGCGCTGGAAGGTTTTGAAGTTCCTGTAATCACCGTTTCTGATTTTATGGATAATGAAGAAATAAAATCTAAAATCCAGGACTTTTTAGAAGAAAAGGGGGAATAATATAATGGATGGCTTAATTGCTGTGGCAAGATGGATTGCTAATAATGTCTTTAGAGAACCAGCAAGTTTAATTGGTTTAATTGCCCTTACCGGACTATTATTACAGAAAAAAAGCGCCAGTGATGTTGTTACTGGAACTGTAAAAACTATTCTTGGTTTTATGATTATTCAGGGTGGTTCAACTTTAATTGGTAATTCCTTAGGTGCTTTTGGTCCTATCTGGCAGGAAGTATTTGGAATGACCGGAAGTGCAGAAGTTGGTGGAATGTCAACCAATAGTTTTTTAGGTGAATATGGTGGAGCCGTTACTCTGATTATGACCTTTGGATTTTTAGTTAATGTTTTATTAGCCAGAATTACTAAGTTTAAATATATTTATCTAACAGGACACATGATGTTCTGGGTTAGTTTTGTTTATGCCGGAATAGTTGTTCAGGTCTTTGGCCAGGGAGTCTCCCAGATGTGGATGATTATCAGTGGAGCAGTTTTACTTGGAGCTTACTGGACCCTGCAGCCAGCTTACTTACAGAAATACGTTAAAAGCTTTACGGGCAAAGATAATTTTGCCGTCGGCCACACCTTCTCAACCGGTGCCTGGCTGGGAGCTATTTTAGGTAAACATTTTGGTAATAAAGAAAATGATACCGAAGATCTAAAAATGCCTGAAGGCTTTGGCTTCCTAAAAGACAGCAATGTTGTTATTGTTCTTGTTATGGGGCTAATGTATGGTTTAGGTGCCCTTTTAGCAGGACCTGAATTTGTAGGAGAATATTCTGGAAATAAAAACCACATTGTCTTTGGAATTTTAAAAGGTTTCCGTTTTGGTGCCGGTATTGCAGTTGTGCTTCATGGAGTTAAGTTATTAATTGGAGAAATTGTACCTGCCTTTAGAGGTATTTCTCAGAAATTAGTTCCTAATTCTAAGCCGGCTCTTGATGTACCAGTTACTTATGCTTATGCTCCTGCCGCTACTATCATTGGTTTTGCAGCTTCCTTTGTTACTATGGTAATAATCATGGTAATAATGGGTGCAACCGGATTCTATGTTTTTGTTCCTCCAATGATTGGTGTCTTCTTTCACGCCGCCGGTGCTGGAGTCTTTGGTAATGAGACTGGTGGAGTTAAAGGTGCAATTATTGCCGGTGTTGTTGTCGGTGCAATTATTACCTTTGGTCAGGCAATATTTATCAAATATATTATCCCGGATACAGTTACTGAGTTTATACTCTGGGGTGGAGACACGGATATGTTTGTCTTTGGTTCTATCTTGAAGTGGATTATGAGCTTATTTGCTTAAATAAAATCAGCAGACTTATCACACAAAAAGGGGATTTCTTTTATAAAAAGTTAAGTTTTAGAGTTTAGAATTCCCTTTTTGTGTTTTCTATTATAAATTACTGGAGTGATTTGTAGCTTAGCAGATGCCAGTCTTTGCTGATTAAAGCTGAGCTCAAAAAGAGGTGAATTTTATGGAAAAATTAGCAGAAATGAACTGGCAGCAGGCTGAAGAAAAGTTAAAAAACAAAATTGTAATTCTTCCCATCGGTGCGGTTGAGGCTCATGGTTATCATCTGCCTCTGGGAACAGATAATTATATTAGTGAAGAAATTGCCGGGAGAGTGGCAGAAAGACTGGATGCTCCAATTCTACCTCTACTTCCCTTTGGCCAGGTCTGGTCTTTAAGAAATTTTCCCGGCTCAATTTCATTAGAAGATCAAACAATTATTTCGATAATAGAGGATATAGCTAAGAGTTTGGAGCGACATGAGGTAAAATTACTGATTATAATAAATGGACATTTTGGCAATAAGACTGCTCTCAAAAAGGCGGAAAGAGCAGTTCAGGAAAAATATAATCTTAAGCTCCTTCGTTTTACTCATCCCGGCTTAAAAGAGCTGGAGCAGAAATATATTGAAACACAAAGAGTCCATCCCAGCTATCTTCATGCCGAAGAGATTGAAACTTCAATGATGCTTAAAATAAACAGTGAGCTGGTGGATATGTCCAAAGCAGAAGCTGATAGACCGGAAATCCCCGACTATTTTGGCAGTTATTCTGTGCCCTGGGATCAGATTACCGCTAAGGCTGTACTTGGTGATCCAAGCCCGGCAGCAGCTGATAAAGGGGAGCAGTTAATTGCCGGTATAACGGCTAAAATCATAGAAATAGTTAATAATTTTAAAAAGGAGGTTGACTGATGTCTTTTGCAAGATATACTGAAAAAATTGATGAAATTTTGGATGAAATAAAGGAAGAAGAAAAGGCTAATATAAAAAAGATCGCGCAAAAATTTGTAGAAACTGTTGAAAACGATGGTCTAATTCATGTTTTTGGCTCCGGTCATTCGCATATGCTGTCAGAAGAAGTGTTTTACAGAGCAGGTGGACTGGCAGTGATGAGTCCAATTTTTGATCCTGGAGTAATGCTCGATGGTGGTGCAATTAAAAGCACTAAAATGGAGCGCCTGTCAGGCTTAGGTGAGGTAATTCTGGATGACTATGACCTGCAGCCAAAGGATTTAATGATTGTAGTCTCCAACTCCGGCCGGAATGCGGTACCGATTGATGCAGCCTTTAAAGCTAAAGAGGAGGGGCTGGAAGTGGTGGCCCTTACTTCACTGGAATATTCTAAGGCAAATGATTCCCGGCACAAAAGTGGTAAGCGGCTATTTGAAGTTGCCGATTATGTGCTTGATAACCATACTCCCTATGGTGATGCAGTAGTGGATTTTGAGGTTACAAAAGCAGTTCCGGGTTCAACCATTGCCGCTTCCTATATTATGAACAGCATCATCTCGGAGGCAATTGCTCTGATGAAGGAAAAAGGAATGGAGCTTCCGGTTTATAGGAGCGGAAATATCGATGGTGCAGATGCTGAAAACAAGAAATTAGCCAAAAAATATGGAGATAGAATTAAACATTTATAATTTTTTTGTTTTGATCCTAAAAATTAATTTTTTAATATTATTTTTCATTTGCCGTCCTATTTAGGGCGGTTTTTATTATTAACTCAAACTTCGCACTTGTAAAAGTGCTTTTGCACCTTGAAATTTCAATATTTTTTCACTAGCATTGCATAAAAATATTTAAGCATTGTCAAATTTAAGTTATTGAGAACATATACTATCTACAGAATATTCAGTCACTACCTTATCCTTTTTTAAGAAAAAGAGATAATGG
>Ga0182239_1000311_pt1 | contig 18212 bp, 24 predicted proteins | sample hydfrate6_PW_210_FD_132456 | JGI IMG/M metagenome (GOLD analysis project Ga0182239, IMG submission 132456) | Subsurface microbial communities from deep shales in Texas, USA - hydraulic fracturing test 6_PW_210 | ecosystem: Environmental > Aquatic > Deep subsurface > Shale gas/oil reservoir >... | reverse complement strand
GTAGTATGTAGTAATCTATACCCCTATAGATAATGTAGAGTTTAGCTATTTCCTCAACTGGCTGTTAAGAAATTATAATAGATCAGGATTATGATTACAATACCATTCTAAATGACGAATTATTCTTAAATTATGTAATTTACCTTCGGTCTTACAGATCTAACTCTAAGAAAGTCCAAGCTTGCCCTAATTTCCTCTTTTGATCCGTTTTTGACTTCGAGGACCACGTTTCTAGATTTTAATAGATTGCGTAGGTTGGTGTAATCTATTAGGCCACTGAAAAGTGGTAAATGTTCATCCCATGGGTTACCGTGTAGACCGTGATTGTTGTGGACATGCAGGTGCACAATGTAGTCACCAAGTATCTTGAAGTAATCCTCGATTTGTATCCCGTGTATAAACGAGGATATGAACGCATGTCCTACATCGATGTTTATTCCTAGGTTATCTTTTGACACTTTTTCGGCGATGTAGAGAAGCTCTTCTGGCGTCTCCCCCACTCTTTTAATTCCCTTTTCACTAGTAAACACGTTCTCGATGACCACATTAATTCCATATTTATCTGCAGTGTCACAAATAACTTTCAAATTCTCTATGACGTTTGACAGAGCCTTGCCGTTCAGTGCATCTCCGCCGTGAACCACAACACACTCCGCGTCAATTCTGTTGCAAATCTCAAGCACTTTCTCCATTAGTTTCGTGTTTCTTTCGTTTATTTCGGCAAAATTTATTCTAAGATGCTCCACGGGTGAGTTTTGGTACGGTGCATGGACTGTGTATTTTACGTCGTGGATCTCTTTCACTTCTCTGGCCGTTTCAGTCAGTCTCTCTTCGGAGGCTAAAAAATCTTGTTCAGCAAGAGATATTTCTATTAAATCGACATCTTTTGCGCTAATCGCTCCACTACTACAAAACTCCTTCACAGCTGCTGAGTTTATACCGATTTCCATATTGTTTTACTCCCTTAAGAAATATATATTATTTTTCTAAGTAAAAATAGAATTGCTCTATATCATAATGTAATATACCAATTAACAGTATAAACACTTTCAATCTACATTCTTTGTGCACCATACAGCATCAATATCCGTCAGTAGAATAAGTACGACTCGGTTTACTTTCTATGTAAATGCGAGATAATAACTCCTGAACCTGGGTTCTCGATTATTTCTGCAGTGATTTAGAGTTTCATCGAAAGCAGACATTAATTTTTCACTTAAGTTATTATTGGAGGCGGACACATTTTCTTTGCAATACGTTAGGTTTGAGAAATATCTCACATCTCCGAAAGATTTTAAAAAACAGAGGGAATTATCACCACTGTAATGGATGAACTCGAGAAAATAAGACAAAAAAAGCTGAAAGAATTAATGTCAAAAATGACTGGAGGAGGTAAGAAGGTGACGTCCAAACCAATTAAGGCTAATGAGGACAATTTCGAGGAAATTATTAAGGGGAACGAGAATGTTGTGGTAGACTTCTGGGCTGAATGGTGCGGTCCATGCAGGATGATCGCTCCGATCATAGATGAGCTTGCAGAAGAGTATGCTGGAAAGGTTGTCTTTGTAAAGGTAAACACCGATGAAAATCAGATACTGGCTGCAACGTACGGAATTTCAGCCATTCCAACGCTCATATTCTTCAAGAATGGCAAGCCCATTGATCAGCTCATTGGAGCATTGCCAAAGACCGAGTTGAAGAGATGGATTGAAAAGAACCTCTAACGGTGTTTTGACTAAACCATAATGCTTTACGCTTACCAATTTTGTTTTTGTTTTTAGCCCTAAAAATGGTAAGTTGTGTGGGGATAGTCACCCAAAGATTAGTCTCAGGTAGCCTATAAAGGGTATTCTGAATTTGGCTACGCCAACTATCCACTCTTTTTTGACAGGACTGGACAACCTGGGTTGATCCGGGATGTGGTTGTAGTCTCCTTTCGTTATGTATCCTGCATGCGGTGCTGGTTCACCGTTTGGCATTGGCTCTCCCTTCTCAACCCAGTACATGGCTCTGTGTATGATTGGTGTTCTGCTTTTGTCGCCGTTTGGGTAGTAGACGATCACATCTCCGTAATCTCCAAAGCTCTTGTATCCAATCTTTTTACCTTCTTCCCACGTGATTATTTTCGTCCTGTCAGGGCTAACAAGGAAAACCACGTCTCCTCTATGCATGTGAGGTTCCATGCTCCCTGATTCGACAGCGACCATGAATGGCCATGTGCCAGTCAGCACTATACCAATACCAATAATAACCGCAACAGTAATTAGTGTGGTAACTACATCCTTTATGAGTTCGGTAACTGTGGCTTTGGTATCCATCAAACGTGGAGGCTGAAAAATGGTAATTAAAGATATCGACTCCAAGCTAATTATAACGAAGTTTGCAATGCATGGCTACAATGTACACCCCACAGCCGTTGAAATTTTGAGGAAGGAGGCAGCGAGAGCTGGCAAATTTAGTCTCGATTATGTTATCTCTCAAATATGTAAGACTGCGAATGGAAGCTTCATTATTACTCCTGACGATGTTTTACCGGTTTTAAAAACAATTGCTGAGGAGAAAAAGGAAAGGAAGGCTGAACTAAAGCCAGAACCGGTAATGAAACCAAAACCTGAGCTGGAGAGACGGGATGTAAATGTTCTGAAGGATATAACAGGATATTCCGGCTGTGAAGGTGGTGTAGATGATTTCATTGCGTATTTTAACTCCAGATTTGAAAAGCTATCCAAGATTTTGAAAGCGAGAATAAACCCATTGCCGATTTCATCGATAGGGAGGGTAAAATCGGAGCGGGTTGAAGTTATAGGAATGGTCAACTCTGTCAGGGAATCTTCAAGCGGGAACGTTATTGTTGAGCTGGAGGATAAAACTGATCGAATTAGGGTTATCGCTTCTGGAAAGCTCAAGGAAGTGGCGATGGAACTTCTCGGCGATGAAGTGATTGGTGTTGTGGGAACGCTAAAAGGAAGGACAATAATTGCGGATAGAATTATCTTCCCGGATGTACCTATAAACGGGAGAAAAATCAAAAAGGACTTCAGCATCGCTTTTATTTCGGATACGCACTTCGGAAGTAATACATTCATCAAGGATGAGTGGGAGACGTTTGTAAAGTGGCTGAACGGCGAGGTAGGAAATGAAAAAATGATAGAGCTTGCTGAGAACGTGAAGTATCTGGTTCTGGCAGGAGATGTTGTGGATGGAGTGGGAGTTTATCCCGATCAGGAAAAGGAGCTCACAATTATGGATATTTATGAACAGTATGAGGAAGCAGCAGCTCAACTAGACAGAATTCCAAAGCACATCAAAATAATTCTATCTCCGGGGAACCACGATGCTGTAAGGCAGGCTGAGCCACAACCAGCACTGCCAAAGGAATATGCTAGTCTATTCTCAAACAACGTAATACATGTTGGAAATCCAGCAATGGTCGATATAGGGGGTGTGAAGGTATTGATGTATCATGGAAGGAGCCTTGACGATATAATGACCAAGATCCCACGCCTTGACTATTCAAGGCCGCATGAAGCTATGGAAGAGCTGCTCAGAAGAAGACATCTCGCTCCGATGTATGGTGGAAGATCTCCAATCGCTCCTGAGAGAGATGACTATCTTGTAATCGACGATGTGCCCGATATACTACACTGCGGTCACGTGCACACATATGGAACTTCTTTCTACAGGGGCGTCTTTGTCGTAAACTCGAGCTGCTGGCAGAGTCAGACGGAGTTTCAGAAGAAGGTGAACCTGAACCCAATGCCCGGAATTGTTGCAGTGTATACTCCTGGCGGAGATGTACACAAATTGAGGTTCTATGGAGGAGCATAGTAACGTAAGAATTATTACTTTTTTCTGGCAAAATAATCTGCATGATCTACAAGGGTGTGGAAATCGTTTCTTTTCATGGAGATATAACAAAGCTTGAAGTTGATGCAATCGTCAATGCCGCAAACACGAGACTTGTTATGGGTGGCGGTGTTGCTGGAGCAATAAAGAGGGCTGGAGGAAAGGAGATAGAAGAGGAAGCGGTGGCAAAGGGACCAATCAGGATTGGAGAAGCTGTTGAAACAACGGCCGGCAGGCTGAAGGCAAAATATGTGATTCACTCTCCAACAATGGGTATGGACTTTAAAACGGATGAAAACAAAATCAGGCTTGCAGTGAGAGCAGCATTGAAGAAAGCTGAAGAGCTGGGAATTGAGAGTATAGCATTTCCAGCTTTTGGAACGGGAGTTGGAGGTTTTTCTAAGGAGAAAGCGGCTAAGATAATGGTTGAAGAAATCAAAAAACACATTGATACTGGAACAAAACTGAAAAAGATAGTGCTTGCAGATATAAACGAGGACCAGGTTAGGTTTTTTGAAAGGGAAATAGCGAAGCTGGAGTGAGTTTGTTTTTTATTATTCACAAAATACTTAAATAATTGCAGTGTAGCTTTTGCTTCGCTGGATGATATATTATTCTGGCCTATGTAATTTCTCAATGATTTATCATATACTAAATGATTAATAATCTTAAGAAAATAATAAATAGGATTGTGCCAATAATTAAACTTTGATGTTGACTGCTGAGACAAATGTCGAATTCAAGCCGGTGTTTATAAAAGATAAGGCAGGTGACATGGTCCTTATTCGCCAGTATGATCACTCCAAGGATAGGGATAAACTCGTGGGGATGTATGTTACATTCAGTCCTGAAAACAGATGTCTCGGCTTACCTCCAACAACGAGGCAGGCTATAGAGACTTGGGTGGATTATCTGGGAACAAACGGTTTTGCTATTGTAGCGGAATGTGATGGTAAGATAGTTGGTCATCTGGCTATACTCCCAACTGAGGATGGTAAAAAGGTCGATCTATCTGTTTTCGTTCATCAGGATTATCAGAACAGAGGGATTGGTCAGCACATGATCGGGCTGATAATAGATTACTGCAGAAAGAAGGGATATGAGGGGATAATGCTTGTTACTGGTAGAACAAACACTAGGGCAATACACGTTTACAAGAAAATGGGGTTCAAGGTCGTGGATCCGAGTTATGAATATGATATGTACTTGCCTTTGAAATAAACAAAAGCAAAAAATTTTTCATCCTAGACTATTAAAAGACTACAAGGATGAATGTTACTTGTCTTCATTTGAAATCAAGGTTGTTGATAGCTGTTGCTGCTTTGGTTGGAGTGATTTCAGGCATAGCTGCGTTCATCTTCTACCTTCTCATGGATCTTTGTACCAAGCTCTTTCTCTGGGGGCTTGGTGGCTACAATCCTCCTTCTGCAGGAGGAGAGCTTGAAATAATTTCTTTTGACTATCAATTTGGTACGCTACCGATTTATTTGATTCCAGCAATCGGCGGTCTGCTGAGTGGTCTTATTGTTTATACATTTGCTCCCGAGGCAGAGGGGCATGGAACAGATGCTGTAATCAGATCCTTCCATAAACTGAGAGGTTTCATAAGAGGGAGAGTTCCAATAGTAAAGGGTTTGGCTTCAGCCATTACAATTGGGAGCGGGGGTAGTGCCGGAAGGGAAGGACCCATTGTGCAGATGGGTGCAGGTATTGGATCCTATATTGCCTCCAAGCTTGGATTCTCTGATAGAGACAGAAGAATTCTTCTAATTTGTGGAACTGCTGGTGGAATTGGGGCAATATTCCATTCACCTCTCGGTGGTGCTATCTTCGGGATTGAGATTCTTTACAGAAGAGATTATGAAGTCGAAGCACTCGTTCCAGCATTTACGTCGTCTGTCGTAGCATATGCAGTTTTCGAGATGATCATGGGATACATCAAAAACGTTCCTTTTGGCGCCCAGCATGTTTTTATCACACCTTCTGTAGCAATCCACTCCCCCCTCGAGATGGTAATCTACTTTATACTGGGCATTATTGCCGGGCTCGTTGGGTTGTTGTATATTAGGTGCTTTTACACAGTTCACGATTTCTTTAAGTCTTTGAAAATCTCTCCATACATCAAACCGGCGATAGGTGGCCTTATTACGGGATTAATTGGATATCTCTTTCTTGTATTTCTTGATGAGGGACATCCGTTCGTTCTTGGAATGGGTTATGGATACGTACAGATGGCTATGGAAGGCAAACTGGCATTATATGTCATAATCCTGATAATTCTTGGAAAGATTATTGCAACCTCCTTCACAATTGGGTCTGGAGGTAGTGGTGGAGTCTTTGCCCCTTCCATTGTCATAGGAAGTATGGTTGGCGGGGCGGTGGGTATATTCTTCCATCAGCTGTTTCCCAACATAGTCACTCAGCCCGAAGCATACGTGCTTGTTGGTATGGGCGCATTCGTTGCGGGTGTGGCAAAAACACCAATGGCCGCAATTATTATGGTTCTGGAGATGACAGGGGGATACAATCTACTTCCTGCTCTGATGCTTGCGTCGGTGGTCTCTTATAAGGTTACATGGGATCGCTCGATTTACATCGAGCAAGTTCCAACACGTATTGAAAGTCCGGCTCATCGTGCTGAAATGCTTGTGGATGTGCTGGAAAACGTAACTGTTAGAGAAGCAATGCTGCCAGTCGAAAAGGTTGTTACAGTTTCGCCCGAAAACACAATTCTTGAGGTTATGCAAATGATTGAGAGAACAGGACACATGGGGTATCCGGTTATCGAAGATGGCAAACTTGTGGGTATAATAGCGTTTGAGGATGTTGAGAAACTTCCTGTAGAGAAAAGAAGTGAAACAAAGGTTAAGGACGTTATGACAACGAATCTTATCGTTACGTATCCTGATGAAAGCCTGGAAGATGCGCTCAAGAAACTGGCCATTAATGATATTGGTAGGTTGCCTGTTGTTGATAGACATGATGGGCGTAAGCTGCTGGGAATGTTAACCAGATCAGATATAATGAAAGCTCATGCAAGGGAGGTTACTAAGCTAGGGAAGTAACCCTATTTTCCCTCTGATTTCGTGAAAACTGTTTGGAATAAAAGTGGATGAAAAAAGAAGTGAACTACCCCTTGCTCCCGCAAGGAGCTTCCTACTTCATCCACCAGCACTTACCCGGTAGCTCTCTCAGCCTTCCGGGCAGAGGTGCCGGATGTCCACAGGCGTAACTTCGGGCCGTCCCAGCCCTAGGTTACCTTTCGGTAGCAAGAGAAAGTTGAGAGAGATTATATAAATAGCTTGCGGGCTTTCATTCCCTCCCTGTCGGGAGGGGGCTTCCCGCCCGCAATAGTTAAAATCATGCCTTACAACCCTATGACAATGGAAGTCTATGTTCTGCGTCTCGGACATCGTCCTGAGAGGGACAAGAGAATCTCTACACACGTTGCGTTAACTGCGAGAGCCTTTGGAGCGAGAGGAATCTATTTTGACACCCACGATGAGTCTGTATTTGAAAGTGTAGAGGATGTTGTGAAGAGATGGGGTGGGAATTTCTTTATTCAGCAGACGGAGTGGAAGAAGCTGTTAAAGAGTTTTGAAGGGTTGAAGGTTCACCTCACAATGTATGGAATCCCGCTTCCGGAAAAGATCGATGAGATAAAGAAGGCCGAAAAAGTGCTCGTTGTTGTTGGTGCTGAAAAAGTTCCACCGGAGGTTTATCATCTATGTGATCTGAACATTGCAATAGGAAATCAACCCCACAGTGAGGTAGCGGCTCTGGCAGTATTTCTTGACAGAGTTTTGGAGGGTAAAGTTTTCAGCATTGATTTTCCAGACGCAAAAATTAAGGTAATTCCCTCTGAAAGAGGAAAGGAAATTGAAACGAGGGAATAATATTTCCAAATTCAATCAAATTTTTTGAGAAAGGTTTATATTCATGGTTGTTAGATACAGGATATGCTGGATCTGGTTTTATTTGGCCTTATTGCAGTAGTGGGGTTGTTCATACTTTCGGGAATCAGGGTTGTAAACGAATATGAGCGAGGAGTAATCTTCAGGCTGGGAAGGCTTGTTGGAGCACGAGGTCCTGGAATATTTTTCGTAGTCCCTGTCCTTGAATCAATGGTTAAGGTTGATTTAAGAACTGTTACCTATGATGTCCCTTCTCAGGAGGTAGTTACTAGGGACAATGTTACGGTTAGGGTTAATGCGGTCGTTTACTATAGGGTTGTGGATCCTGAAAAGGCCGTTACTGAGGTGCTGGATTACCGCTACGCAACTGCACAGATTGCCCAGACAACGCTGAGGAGTGTAATCGGTCAGGCCGAGCTTGATGAGGTTCTCTCTGAGAGAGACAAGCTCAATGTCAAGCTTCAGCAGATAATTGATGAAGCCACAAACCCGTGGGGCATCAAAGTCACTGCCGTAGAGATCAAGGATGTTGAGCTGCCCAAGGACATGCAGAGAGCCATGGCAATGCAGGCTGAAGCCGAGAGAGAAAGAAGAGCAAAGATAATTAGGGCTGAAGCTGAAATGCAGGCTGCAATGAAGCTCAAGGAAGCCTCTGAGGTTCTGATGAAAAGCAAGGGTGCAATGGTGCTCAGAATTCTACAGACGATGCAGGAATCAGCATCCGAGCCTGGAACCGTGATTGTATTTCCGATACCTCTCGAGATTCTTGAATACTTCCAGAACAAACCGAAGGATAAATCTTAGTTTATTCCTCTTTTTTGCAGAGAAAAATCCTTCTCGTGAGACTTCTGTGGACTCTATGCATGAATTTCTTCTCTATTACAAACCGTTCGGAAATAATATCATCAACATCCATGTTTGAGATAATTACCGCTCGCCTGCCCCTCTTGAGAACTCTATGAAACTCGCGAATCGAATCGACGTATAATTCAATCAGCTCTCCATAACTTCTCGAGGATTGAAGGTATGGGAAGTCAGTTACAATAGCATGAATGGTTTCATCTTTAAACGGGAGTTTTCTTGCATCGCCACATATCACGTTGATGGGGAGGTTGAAGTATTTCATGTTTACCGCACACCCTTTTGCTATGTTACTGAAGGCTTCAACCCCTGCAAACTCAATTCCCATCAGCCCTGCCTCAATGAGAACTGTGCCTGTCCCGCACATTGGATCGAGCAGGATCTCTTTTTCATTAACTCCTGTCATGTTGATTAGAGCCCTTGCGAATCTCGGCAGAATAACACCTGGTCTAAAAAACGGCTTTTTATCAGGTCTTCTCAGCAGAAATTGTTTGGTATCAGTAGAATGAAGTAAAAAGCCGATGTAAGCTTTGCTTGAAATATAGACTTTTATTATTCTTTCTGGTTTGGAAACGCTTATTTTTGCACCCCTTCTCCACAGAATCGCACCAAGCTTTCTTTCCAGCTCTGGAGAATTTATTTTTCTGGGACCGATCTTCTTCACTCTCACACAAACTGTTTGCTGTGGAACAGGCATTTTGCTGAAAACGTCTTCGAGTTCATCAATATTGCATGAGGCGTAGAATTCACTGACTTCATGGGTTAAAGCAAGTCTGTGGAATAATTTCTCAGCATCTCTATCAGTTTCGATAACAGTTGTCTGTTCGTCGGAGTCCAGAATTTTTACGGGATGAAAACTTTTTAGAAGATAGTAAACTTCCGCTTTGGCAACTTCCGGATGATCGCCAGTTAAATAGAAAATATACTTCATTTTCTGGAGTTTTTACTTTTTCTTTTTCTTTCCTTTTCTTTCTCTGATTTCATTTATCTTCTGGGCTATTTTAATCATTAACTGGGTTTTACTTCCGGTTTTTGGTACGATTACTCTTCCACCATCTTCCCACCAGCACTTTGGATATTTCTTCTCTTCAGCTTCGCACTCAATACCAAGCTCTTTGCAAGCCTCCACGAGCTCGGCCAGCTTGACATTTGGAACGGAGAACCTTCTGGGAATTTTCCTGCCTTCGGATCTGCTTTTTCTTCTGTCTATATTGAAAGTCCATATAACGCAGTATTTGGTTTCACCTTCTCCTTCTCTCCATCTCATTCCAGATCTCCTCAAGTTTTATATCCATTTTAACAAGCAAAACGAGAATGTGGTAGATTAGATCTGCTGTCTCGTAGATTATCTCTTCTTTTTTTCCATCTTTGGCAGCAAGTATGAGCTCGATACTTTCTTCACCTATTTTTTCGAGTATTGCATTCAGCCCCTTCTCGTGGTAGAGAAGTTTTGATGTATATGATTCTGGCTTGGGGTTATTCTTTCTGTCCATCAGAATCTCATAAACTTCATCGAGGATCATGTTATCACTCATTACTTGGTATTTTTGAACGTTATCTCTACAAGGGGGTGTGGAGCATCTTCAATCACTTCTATATCCTTAATCGATTTAATTCCTTTCTTCTTTACAAGTCTCTCTATACCGAGTTCAATATTTTCTGGAACTTTCAGGATATATGCTTCAAGCTCTTTTACTCCAATTTTCTTTGCAGCCACGACTCTGTGATGTCCATCAATCAAATAGAATCTTCTACCCTTCTGGATAACTACGATAGGTTCTGCAAGTCCTCTGCGAAGCTCGTAAACCCTTCCTCTTAACTCATCTGCGAACACTTTGGTCTGGGTTGGAATTAGGCGATCAACTTCAACAATACCTCTAACAATATTGACTTTAATTCCGTGAACTTTTTCAATTGTCCTTTTAAGCTTTTCAACCTTTTCAGGATCAGCCCTCTCAATCTGGCTTCTTATAACGTCAGCGTTTGTGATTATTCCAACGAGCTTACCGTCCTCATCTACAACAGGGAGTTTAGAATGTCCCGTTCTGAACATTACTCTTGCTGCATCTCTCAAATCCATGTATTCTCTTGCAACGTAAAGTTGTTTGCTCATTATGTCTTTGATTTTTGTTTTAGGGTCTTTTTTTAACAGGTCACGGGATGAAATGTAACCAATCACCCTTTTCTCCTCATCTACAACAGGAAATCCATCGTGACCAGTTTTTTCAATCAGGTCTATAGCCTCATCTACAGTATTCTCGGGAGAAACCGTCACAACGCTACGGGTCATGTAATCGGACACTCTCAATTTTGTCATCTGTTTTTTCATCGAACCACCGGGTATTAAAAGATGGTGGTCTTCTGGCCTCAGCACGTTAGATGGGCTGCAAGAACAACGTTTTTTCCTTTATCTATCATTTCGTTGAAAATTTTCACGGCTTTTTCGGTTATATCCATTATAACCTCAACATTTCTACGTTTAAGTTCGTCTATGACTTCCTTGCTTACTTTCATCACTCCATATTTACCTGTGCCAAATATTACAACGTCGGGATTTTGCTTTAGTATCTCATCTATGTCTTCGAGTTGAACGAGATGCCCCTCTTTTCTCCACCATTTTTCAAGAATTACTTTATCCCTGGATACAATCACGTCCGAAGTATACGTTTTTCCATCAACAACAATCCTACCAAAGCTGTAGTGTTCTACTGGCATTAAATGTGGGTTGTTATTGTACCAATTTAAAACTGTTGGATTGGTTGATTTTGTTATTCTTTTTTTTGAAGTTGGTGATCGAAAGAAAGTATTAAATAGTTGGCTGAACAACCAGATTTGAATGTTTGGATGGGGTGAACTAGCCATAGTCATTGTACTTGCCATAATTTTGCTAGGTCCGGATAAGCTTCCGGAGGTAGCCAGAACGCTTGGCAAAGTTTATGCCGAATATCAGAAGGCAAAGAAACGACTCGAATTGGAAATTCTTTACGGCTACGAGATTCCAAGCAAAGATTTAATTGACCAGGTTACAAAGAAAAGGCTTGATCTCTTTGAGGAAGTAAATTCTGAAATACAGAAAAGTGTGGATCTGGAAAACTATTTAAATAAAGGGGATGTTGGTAAGATAAAGGGAGGAGATGGTAATGTTCTCGATAGGTCCAAATGAGCTGCTTGCTATATTGATAATAGCATTCTTGCTTTTTGGAGCGAGTAAATTGCCAGAGCTTGCAAGGAGTCTTGGCAGAAGCATGGGTGAATTCAAGAAAGCACAGAAAGAAGCAGAGATAGAGCTGAGGGAATTCGAGAAAGAGCTGAGGGAAGGTAAGTACTCGGCGAGTGAGAAGAGGGAGAAGCTAGAAAAAATTGCAAAGGACTTAGGCATCAACCCTGAGGGTAAGAGCGACGAAGAATTGATCGAAGAGATAAATAATACCATACCAAAGGCTGAAAAAGCTGAACCCTGAGCTATTTCTTCTTTCTACTTTTGAGTAAAGAGGGTAAATGAATAACGTATCTTCCGTCTTCCTGCAGAGCAATTACTATTTCGTCGCGTGAGAGGATTTTCTCAAGATTGATTTCGTACTGTCCAGGTGCCAGTATTTTTACACTTTCAACACCCATCTCTGAGAGCTGATTTTTCACATCTTCTGCCTGCTCTTTTACGCCCCTTTTCTCCTTAGGAACATAAAGGAATTTGTTGTTTCCGCATTCACACCCCTGAAGTATTTGCATATCTCCATCGGGATATTCTCTACCGCATTTTGTACAGCGGTGGGGCATAGGGCTACTCTCCAAGTTTTACAAGGGCAGTTATCAAATCTTCCTGTTTTTGCAACGTTTTAAGTCGGTTTGCAGGTCCTATAACCATGAGCCTTCCCTTCGATTTACCAAATAGTTTTCCGAAGAATGATTTGCCCGCACTGTATGGGTATGTTTCAACCTCAATACCCACGAAGTTCTCGTGATCAATTTCGAGCATGGTAAGTTCAATGAGTTTTGCCTCCTCCTCTGGAGTTAGACCCGATTCAAGGACAACAATCGTTCCAGCCTTAACTTCCTCGAGAATCATTCTTATTTTTTCCATTGATGACATTTTATCGAGCTTATCCTTGGAGATGAGATTGAGCTGTACACCTTCCATATTCCCTCACCCAAACCTTTCTGCTATTGCTTTGTACAGATTATCCATGTTCAATCCCTTGAGTGCTGAAACGGGAACGACAGGGTGCTGTGGGAAAGCAGCCTTTATTCTCGCTGGTGACGCGTTTGGCAGGTCAATCTTGTTTGCCACAATGAGCAGAGGTAGATTTCTCGCCTCAATATTACCTACAATGGTAACGTTGACCTGCGTAAATGGATCCTCTGTCGAATCCATGACAAGCAATACTCCATCAAGATCGTCCAGCCATTTTATAGCCTCAATGACCCCCTCTGTCGCCTCTTTAGCCCTTCTTTTTGCCTCATCCTCACTCATTCCAAATTTGAGGAAGTCGTGAAAATCAATTTTTGTAGCCAGTCCGGGAGTGTCAACAATATCAAGTGTGAGTGTTTTTCCGTCGACTTCAATTCTTACACCTTCTCTAAGCCTAGCTCTCCTCGTTTCGTGTGGAATCTCGCTTGCAGATCCGATGATATCTCCTGTCCAGTCCCTTAAAATGCGGTTTGCAAGAGTAGTTTTACCGGCATTGGGCGGTCCGTATATTCCAATTCTCATTCTATCCTTTTTGAAGAACCATTTAAACAGGAATCCGAATTTTTTTCTAATTTTGGCAATCAGTCCCATGAGTATCCCTCTGTCTCTTTATTCAAACTTGATAATTAAAACTTTTGTACTGGAACAGCCCATCTCGATTTCACACCTTGAGATTTCTAGTGGTGTTGTATAGCTTACAGCAGCCAAACTTCTTTTTTCAGCATAATTCACTCAAGTGTAATTGCGTCTTTTGGACAGACATCAACACATGTTCCACAATCCGTGCAGATATCTGAATCGACGTGGGCAATATCGTTTATTTCGATCGCTCCAACTGGGCATTCATCAACACATGTACCGCAACCATCACATTTTTCCTCATCAATTATTGCTGGCAATTATAACACCTCCGTCATCTATTCGTTATACGGATATAATCTTTTTGCTTTCCATTTTGCTATAAAAACTTGCAGTTTCTTAAAAGTAGTGGTAGTGGCAGTATCTTAGGTAAAATTTATCTGTTCGTAGTTCAACGGGGAGTTATGGCTCGCAGAATGGAAACAAGATCGGCAAGAATTCTCGCATTACTGCTTGCGCTCATCATGCTTGGCAGTGTTCTGGCTTATGCCGTCAAAGGGGGTTCCAAATCACATGAGCGAGATGTGAAATTTGAGATTGGAGATGACTTTCGCAGTTATATGCGTTATCTTCCTGCAGGAGTAAGCCAGGCAGTTTATATGGATTTAAACACAGAAAATACGACTCTGCGCTCATATGTTGTAAATGTAATGGAAAGAAATCTGGATCCCTATTTCTTCCGTTCGAATCTCATCCAATTCACGCATGGAATTGAAAGAATGATGGTTGCAGGGTATCCCGATGGCGTTTTGTATTTTATTGACGTGAACAAGACCAAAGTTTACTTTGCACATGATAAAAAGGAGGACTATATGGGATTCACAATGAAGGTAAAGCAGGGTCTTGCTTTGACGGATGAGATCTCTCCTGTCGTGTATGGTACTTCAGGAACTGTTGCCAGGGCTATAGAAGTTGTAGCTGGTAATGCAAGCAACCAGATGGATGTAGCCGGAAACTATACTGAAAGGTTGCCAGAGGGTAATTACAACTTCGCACTGGTTTTCTTCGGTGATGCTGCAAAGAATCTTATGAAGGGCAATGAAACAGGTTATATTGACTACTACTTTGCTGGTTTTAGGATGAACGGTAGCCTTTATGAGAAAGTCGTTGCCGTGCACTTCACAACAACTGGTGCTTTCGTAAAATCAAACGTAACAGCATACTACAACTACACGAACTATGAAGATGGTTTCAGTGTTGCAGTGATGCAGGACACGAACTTTACGAAGATTCTGGGGGCGCAGCCTGAAATCAGAGTTGTAGAGATTAAACCGGCAGAATGACGTGGGAAGAAATAAGAGAGGAGGCTAACACAACACTGCTTGTTGAAGGTGAAGCTGAAATTGAGGTAGACGGTAGAGCCGAAGTGTTTGGTTGCCCTGTCAGAAAACTCAGCATAAAGCAGGGCAAAACTCTACCAATTTATTTGGTTGAAGATTCTGTTGTGAGGATAAAGGGGAAATATATTCCTATCAAGGGATCTACCATCCCTAAGAGCTGGGAGAAGCTAGTTGAGGAAGATTACAGAAGGATATTCCTTTTTGGCGAGTCTGACTCGGGTAAGAGCAGTCTTGCAACGTATCTTGTCAACAAAATGGATGGCAGAAAGTGGGTCGTTGATTTTGATATCGGTCAGGCTGATATTGCGCATCCGGCTGCGATGGGTCTGGGAGTTAATGATGGAGGAGTAATATCGATATCCCATATAGAAATGTTTGACGGATTCTTTGTTGGTAGTATTTCGCCAACCGGTAGAGAAACAAGGTGCCTCAGAGGAGTAGCGAAATTAATGGATATTGTTGAGAGAAATCTGAAAGATGGTGATAGGGTTATCGTGGATACTACCGGCTGGGTAAGGGGGAAGAGAGCGAGAGACTATAAACTTGCAAAGATTGAACTGGTCAAACCTGATGTAATTGTCTGTTTTGGTAAGCCACCTTACTATCTATCGGACTACAATGTATTTGAAGTGGAATCTTTCGTCCTCAGGAAGAGGAGCAGGGAATTGAGGAGCAGTATACGGAGCGAAATTTATTCCAAATGGCTGGAAGGTTCCGAGCTGAGATCGTTCAGTGTTGATGTTGTTAAGCTTGGAAATACAACCCTATTTAAGGGAGAGCCGGTAGATACATCTTTTATACAGGAAATTATGGATTCGAATATTGTATTTGTGGAGAAGGGCTTTGATTTCCTCAATGTTTGCGTTGATGGTGAGTTTGAGGTCAGTTTCGAGCTCATAAGGGCGTTGAGAGAAGTTTACGGGGTTGAAGATGTCAATATTTTCACTCTTCAGCAACTTGAGGGTATGCTTGTAGGTCTTTACGGCGAAAGATATTTGGGTATGGGAATTGTAAAGAATGTGGACATAGAGGGAAGAAGACTTGAGGTTCTCACACCTGTTAAGGATAACGTCACAGCAGTTGAATTTAGTGAAATAAAGCTTGACGAAAATATGAAGGAGAGTTTATCCCGAATACCCTGAGGTGTTTTTATGATTGAGGTACGAACAAAGAACCGGGTGGAGATTATAGACATCACCTCCCGGGTTCAGGAGGAAGTTGGGAAAAGTGGAGTAAAGGATGGAATAGCTGTGGTTTACACCAAACACACAACGACGGCGATAGTTATAAATGAGAATGAATCTGGCTTGAAGGATGACATGCTTGATTTGATTGAGAAGCTTGTACCCCAGGGTGCAGGCTACCGTCACGATTCCATAGACAATAATGCTGATGCACATCTTCGAGCTCTCCTACTCGGAAACAGTGTTGTCATACCCGTAACGAATGGTAGGTTGGATCTGGGCACCTGGCAGCGAATTCTTTTTATTGAGCTTGATGGACCTAGAACAAGAAAGGTAATTGTGAAGGTAGTACCATGAAGCCTAGAAGGAGTAGAGACAGGCAGGATTACTATTACTGGGAGGCAAAGAAGAAGGGGTACAGGAGTAGAGCTGCCTTCAAATTGCTTCAGATGAACAGGACGTTTGGATTAATTAAAAATGGCTATGCTGTGCTTGATTTAGGAGCATCTCCTGGAGGGTGGAGTCAGGTTGCTGTAGAACTTGGGGCAGAGGTAGTTGTTGCGGTAGATATAAAATCGATGCCACCCATTGAGGGAGTTGTTTTTATCCGTGGAGATATCACCAAAGAGGAAACCCTTGAAAAAATCAAGGAAGTCAGGCCGGAATACGATGCTGTTATATGTGATGCTTCTCCAAAGATTACTGGAAATTGGACGATTGACCATCTGCTCTCCATGGATCTTGCAAGAGCAGCTTTCAATATTGCAAAGCAGGTGCTTAAGCCTGGTGGAAATTTTGTTGTAAAGATGTTTCAGGGAGAGGAAATTCAGAACGTTTACAATGAGTTCAAACGGTATTTCTACTTCAAGAAGTTCCATTCTCCTCCTGCGTCGAGGAAAAGGAGTGCTGAAGTGTACTTCATCGGTAAAAGGTTTAAGGGTTTGAAGGCTCAAAAGCCAGCAAAGGATTAATTTTAATCTAATTTGTTTATCAAATTAGTTTAAGTTAGGAAATAATTAGGCAGATTATATTGAATCAAAATACTACCTATTGTTCGGGAAATAAGCCATTTTAACCATTGCTTTTAGCTATTTTATCTTTGCTCGTATATTTATCAATATTAGAAAGACTGCAAGCGCCAATGAAGCCATCACCATTGGGATTAACACTTGCTGGCGAATTTCGTCTGGAAGAATCTGTGCAGCCGCAAGTACGGACAAGAGGAAAATAATACCAAATTCTCTTACCTGTTTGAAAAATAAGTCGGATAAATCACGTCGTACACGAATAGGGTCAAGGGAGTCTACTTGTAGAATTTCCCTAATGTGTGCGTCAAGAAATATGCGGGGGATATCGGGAGAGACATTCAATAACTTCTCGGCAGAGGGATAACGAGCTGAAGCATTTGCTTCTTCCAATTTTTCTCTTCTCTTGATCATTTCATCAGAAGATTCGTAGGCCTTTATTCCATGCACTTTTAGTTTATGGGAGTTTCCTTCTAAAACGATGCTCTCACATACTACTTTGTCACCAACCTCACAACCCAATAGCTTAAAAGCATCAAGTGGAATCCTGCATAGATTTTTCTCCATATCGGGAATGTCGGCCTTACAAACACGAAAGAATAGATATCTTCTCCCGAGTATATAGGAAATAATGTCTAGTAAACGTTGAAACCAGGACAAATGTAGTGGATATATTTCAACAGTGGTTTTGTTTCTATCATAGTTGAAAGGTATTCCTATAGCGTTTCTTAAAGTCTGATCAATTCTTATCTGGTTATCGTGTAGAGTTTCATCAACAGCAACCCGGCAAGGCGCCTTTAGCTTTCTACCAATGTTGGGATGATAATATTCAACTACTGCAAATTTGCCTAAGCGCAGTCTTTTTTTAACGGATGAGTTGATGCATATTATATAATCATCTCTAGCATCACTTCGATCTTTGGTGGGTAGTACGTAAAAACTATTCATGGGTTCTCACCTTAAGTTAACCCATTGCTTGTAAGAAAACCCCCTCGACATTCTCTTCAGGTACTTAATTCTTTCTTCTTTTATTTCAGGGTTTTTAATATTTTCTAGGATAAAAGTGTCTAAGTCTTTATCTTTGTTTATGATATTCTTAACCAAAGTTAACACTTCAACTTCATCCATAGAGGGGAAAATTCTATTTCTGGCATTTACCGCAGACAAGGCTATATATGTATTATTTATAAATAAGCAACCATGCAAACTCAAAT
>Ga0182239_1000310_pt1 | contig 18253 bp, 16 predicted proteins | sample hydfrate6_PW_210_FD_132456 | JGI IMG/M metagenome (GOLD analysis project Ga0182239, IMG submission 132456) | Subsurface microbial communities from deep shales in Texas, USA - hydraulic fracturing test 6_PW_210 | ecosystem: Environmental > Aquatic > Deep subsurface > Shale gas/oil reservoir >... | reverse complement strand
GGTTGTATTTCCTTTAAAGTCGGGGTTTTTCATCCGCACTCTCCCAGGAACATGGTGGATATAGTGCTTCATTTCCAAAACCTCCATTCTCTCTTAGCACGTTAAGATTGCGGCCAATTATAGAAGTCGCTCACTTGTTACTTAATGGACTGAACATCTAGGGCCCTTAAACCCCATAAGCAATTCAGTGATAAGTATGTACAACTTTTTTGTTGAGTCTTTATGAAGGAAGTGTCACAACTCTGTTACATAATAATAGGAATGATAATCAAAAAAATTTTGTCATATTTCTGGAAAACTATTGACACAGAACCGAACTGTGTGTTTAGAATTTAAATGGATCTCTTCCTCACTTGGGGGTTCAAGGTTCACGGTTCAGAGTTATAAGAATAAAATCAATATGATAGGGTGAAATTGTAATTTCCGGGTTGGCCTTCGATCATTGCCAACAAATACACCTATGTAAGGACTTTTGACTGTCGAGTTCCTCAAAGCTCAAAAGATATGAACAGCTGCAACAGGAGGCCATTATGCGCTTTCTCCTTGGATTCGGTTTGGGTCTTTTGACGCCCTTGATTTTTCGGGCTTGGTTGAAAACACCCAGTTCCCAAATGGTTCAAAAATTACGAGGAGTTGATGGCAGAATGTCAGGAGATGGGCCAGGGCCTGAATTCAGCCCCCCAACGTCTCCGGACAGGACAGATAATATGAGTTCTGAGGACAGGCGTACGGAGTTTGAATGGCCGAAAGTGCAAGGAAGTTCAAGAGACTCTGAGTTTCATTGGTAAGCAAGCAAGAGGCAACATGTTGATATAAACCCCAAACAATTCATGAGGAGGACGTCATGAACTTTAAGATGGGCAATGTGACAACAGGAATCGCTTTTGGACTCGGTTTTATGATCGCCGCTCCCATTGCGGCCAAGATGCTCGGCGGTGTCGGCCGCCCCTTGCTCAAGGAAGCGGTCAAGGGCGGCATGTTTGTCTTTGATCAGAGCCGGACCATGCTGGCCGAGGCCAAGGAGTCCTTCGAGGACCTTTCAGCCGAAGCCCGTTCTGAGCTTGCTCAGTCCAAGCAACTGCCGGCTAAGGCTCAGGAATAGAGGACCGACGGACACTCATATGAAGGAGGTGTAATCATGGCTTTTTTTCGTATGCCGGGAAGTTTTGGCTCTGGTTTTCTGGTCGGCCTGGGGGCGGCCACCTTTGTGCCTTTGGCCGCTCGGATCCTTTCCGGTGCAGGGAAACCATTGCTCAAGGAAGCCATCAAAGGGGGAATGATAGCCGTAGACAAATCAAAGGCCCTGTATGCCGAGGCTCAGAGTTCCATATCTCAGGTTACCTCTGAGGCGAAAACCGAGGCATCGGCCGGTGCTGAAAAGTCGGCCCAGACCGGAGCGGCTGCGGCAAAAAAAGAAAGCTCCTCCGCAGGGAATTGAAAATGGCGGATTCAAATGGCCCCGACAAAGAAAAGACTATGCATGTGCCAATTAGCCGGTGCGTCCACTCCTCTCCTGAACGTATTCGCCTGCGCGTGAAGGAAAAGCAGGGCGATGAGGTCTATTTCAATCAGGTGTTGCAGACCCTGCGTGCTGCTTTTCCCCAGGCCCAGGTGGAGGTCAATCCCCGGACGGGCTCTGTGTTGTGTATTGGGGCTCTAAGCTTTGAGGATTTGGCCCGAACCGGAAGGGAGAAAGATCTTTTCCAGGTAACTGTGTTACCTCCCAGGGTGACAGGAATCAAAGCTGTTCACCAAGGGGTGGTGGAAATGAATGCAACCATCAGGCGATCCTCCAGGGGAGAAATCGATCTCACCAGCCTGGTTTTTCTCATTCTCGTAGGTACCGGGATCTACCAGGTTGCCCGGGGCAATTTGGGCCTTCCCCCCTGGTACACCGCCTTCTGGTACGCCTTGGGCGTGTGTACCAAATCTGTAAGCGATGAGTCCCATGTCCCTGACCACGATCAAGGGGTTGAGTTATGAACAGTCCGGCCAATACAGGAACATTCATTTCTCCGGTCCATACGTGTGTTCCCGGAAGGGCGCGCTTTAAAGTGGCCGGCCTGAAGTTTAATAAACAGCTGACCCAAGGTCTGGAACTTGGCCTTCGAAATTCATCCACGATCAAGGCAGTCAGAGGAAATCCCAATAATGGGAGCCTGCTGGTCCATTTCCATCCGGAAATAGCCTGGTCAAAGATTATGGATCAGATTGCCCAGGTCCTGGCAGAGGCCAAGAACAAATCTTCTTCCAGCAAAGACCGAACGGCCCCTTCTACAGACCTCACATATCATCGTTTCAGTGCCAAACGGTCCCTGCAGGTCGCAGAAAGCTCTCTCTCCCACGGATTAACAAAAGAGGAGGCCCAGAGACGCCTGGATATTTATGGCCCCAATACCTTGCCCCTGCCCGAGGAAAAATCAGGATGGGCCATGTTTGCCGAACAGTTCTTCTCTCTGCCCGTGGCTCTGCTGGGAGCAGCTGCCGGAATCTCCATTCTCACCGGCGGGCTGCTGGAGGCAGCGGTTATTTCCGGGGTGGTGGTGGCCAATTCCCTTATCGGTTTTGCCACTGAACGCCAATCGGAAAAGGCTATCGCCTCTTTACAAAGACTGGATCCGCCTCCGGCCAGGGTGCTGCGCAATGATGACAAGACCTCCATTCCGGCAGCCGATCTGGTTCCAGGAGATATCCTTCTCTTGCAGCCCGGGACATACGTTGGGGCAGATTCTCGTATCATCCAGGCCGAAAACCTGACCGTGGATGAATCCATTTTGACCGGAGAGAGCCTGCCGGTGGAAAAGGTGAGTAAGGCCCTGTCCAAAAAGCATCTTCCGGTTGCAGAGCAAACCAATATGGCTTTTATGGGCACTGTGGTCACCGGGGGCCATGGTTGGGCTGTGGTTGTGGCCACCGGCCAGAATACGGAAATGGGACAGTTGTATTGGCATCTGACCCGAACCGAACGACCCAGACCGCCTATTGAAAGGAAGCTGGCCCGGACCGGGGATCAGTTGGTCAGCTTGTGGTGCGGTATCTGTGGGGCGGTATTTTTGTTGGGACTCATCCGCGGCTTTACGGTCTGGAATATGCTGGGCCTGTCTGTCTCTCTGGCCGCGGCGGCTGTTCCCGAAGGCCTGCCGGCCGCCGCCACCACAACCTTTGCCTTGGGCATCAAGCGAATGCGAGAGGAAGGAATTATTATTCGCCAACTAGAGGCAGTGGAGACCCTGGGTTCAGTGCAGACCGTGTGTTTCGACAAGACTGGGACCATTACCCGGAACCAGATGCATGTGGAAGAGATTTTTTGCGAGGGCAGGCGCATTGTGCATACAGAAAATCGACTGTTTGAAAACTCGCATCAGATCCAGGCTTGGGAGGACCCGGCCCTGCACCAGATTTTGACCGTCGGCTCCCTGTGCAGCCAGGTCAAGATCAATGGCCAGGATGGGGAAAAGCCTGAGCTCCTGGGCTCACCCACCGAAAACGCCTTGATCCGCCTGGCCCTGGAACAGGGGCTTGATGTTCAAGACCTGCGTACCAAGCATGAACTGATCCAAGTCAATCACCGCTCCCAAAAGTTCCAAATCATGAGCACGCTGCACGACTCTCCGCAAGGAGGCTATCTGCATGCCCTCAAAGGTAATCCTCTGGAAGTGCTCGATTTGTGCCAGGAACAATTCACAGATGGACAGGTGACCCCTTTGCAGCAGGCGGACATGGAGGCCATCCGGGCTGAAAACGCATGTATGGCCCAAAATGGATACCGGATCCTGGGCTTTGCTACCCGTTCTCTAACCAGTATCCAAGATATGAGCAAAAAGAACGGGTTTGTCTGGCTGGGGCTTGTGGGCATGGCCGACCCTCTCCGGGAAGGAGTGGCTGAGGTGATACAAGTCTTCCACCGGGCCGGGATTGCCACGGTGATGATTACCGGTGATCAACGCTTGACCGCGGAGAGCGTGGCCAGGCAGATCAACCTGAGTGGGGACGAAACCTTGCAGATCATGGATTCTACGGAGATGGAGTCCTTAAGCGACGAGGAGTTCAGCCGACGCGCTGCCGGGGTGCATGTCTTTGCCCGGGTCAGCCCGGCCCATAAGCTGAAAATCGTTCAGGCACTGCAAAACCAGGGCCGCATAGTGGCCATGACCGGAGATGGAATCAATGACGGGCCGGCCCTTAAGGCTGCGGATGTGGGTATCGCCATGGCCGACGGAGGGGCGGATGTGGCCCGGGATGTGGCTGATGTCATTTTAGAATATGATCACCTGGATTCCATGGCCCAGACCATCAGCAACGGTCGGACCACCTACGCCAATATCAAGAAGTCGGTCCACTTCTTCCTGTCCACCAATTTCAGCGAAACCATGCTCATGTCCGGGGCCATTGCCGCAGGACTGGGCTCGCCTTTGACCTCGATGCAACTGCTGTGGATCAATCTCATCTCCGATATTTTCCCCGGTCTTTCGCTGTCCATGGAGGCCCAGGATCCGGATGCGCTTAGCCAGCCCCCGCGGGATCCCCAGGATCCCCTGTTCAGAACACAGGACTACCTGAGAATGACCCTGGAATCTGGCGTGATTACAGCCAATGCCATGGGGACTTATACTTTCGGCCTGCTTAAGTATGGGCCTGGACTGCATGCAGGCGCTTTGGCTTTTCATTCTTTGACTTTATCTCAACTCCTGCATGCCTATTCCTGCCGCAGCCGGAACCGTCTGGGCAGCACGCCGAAAAAGAGCAACCCTTGGCTGCACACAGCAGTGCTCGGATCTATCGGGTTGCATGTGCTGACCATGATTGTCCCTGGACTGCGAAACCTCCTCAACCTGACCCCACTGCGTCTCGCCGACCTGGGTGTTATTGCCGGGAGCAGTCTGACTTCATTTGGTTTGAACGAAGTACTGAAAGGTCAGGACAATGGACGGTTAGCAACAATTAAGTTGCACAAAAACACATCAGGGGATTACAGTTTATATTCTGCAAATGAAAGGATACAATCTCGGATATCCGAATCTTTTTTCAATCACCGCTCGCTGCAGGGCAGTATACCTACCCGGGACGGCGCACAGTGAGCCTTTTTTCACCCACGTCTCTTTGAGCCGATTTGTTTGTCCACCCTGCCGGGGAGAAGCATGCCGAAAAGCCTTATGTCGTCTGTAATTAATGAACTGTTACACGTTCTGACTCAGGAAATAGGAAATCGCTTGAATATGGTTCACCATATTCCCGGCCGCATTCGTCTCAAGTTCGACCCCTCCCTGGCCAGTCTTCCCCTCAGGGAAGAATTCAAAAACCTGCCCCTCGACCTGCGTCCATTTCACATTGAGCATATCAGCCGCTGGTCAAGGTCGATTCTGATTACCTATGATCCCCAGACCATAGACCCTGAGCTGGTGGACGAGGTCTTTACAACCAAAGACTTCCAAAAAAAACGCAAGGCATTACTTCAGCTCATGGATATACTGACCTCCGGCCGGGAATAGCACCAATGATCAAAGGAAGATCCGATAGTTGACATTCAACACGTTAGCCAAACGTTTGGCCTGCTCCTTTCCTATCTCCATTTTACCATTCTCCATTTGTGAAATATGGCCCTGGGGAATACCTGTCTTTTCGGAGAGCTCAACCTGTGTCAGTCCTGCCTTATCCCGGGCTCCACGCAACATAACACTATATTCAGGTTCATCTTGGAACTCAGGAAAGAGTTCCCGCCAAGGGATAGAATCACTCGTGTCAACATAGCCATGCTTCTTGATGTCACGGAGTACATCTTCCTTTTTATCTTTAGTTCCCGTAATTTGAATATCCACAGTTTCAGTATGGTGCCTTTTCGTGAGTACCTGCATACGTCACCTCGACAAGGTTGATTTCTTCTCCAATTTCTTCCCAGATAGCCACATAGGTTGGCTGACCTTCTTTGAAGTGGCAATGATGTTTATTAGATCCGAGCTTTGCATAATGCGGCCAATCCCCTCTAACAGGTCCTGATTCTTCTATGCTTCGCATAAGACTCTGAAGGTTCGCTCTAGCTACCCGGGGCATCTGCCGAGCTCGGAATCTTCGCATGATTCCAGGCGGAGATATTTAAAGCAGTGGGAAATGCCGGGTCCTCGAAACGTTGGCTTGCCATCACAAAATTGTCACTTAAAAGTTATGCGCTTGTCAAAAAATAGAGGTATACAATCCATTGCGCGCGCAAAAATGATTTCATTGTTCTTTTTTGTAATCTGTTGAACATGGAAAAATGGAAATGAGGGAGGTATATCTATGCAAATGAAGCACCATATCGTCTTATTCATATCATTTTGTATCTTCATAAGCATTTCATGAAATTTATTAAATGAGATGAGCAAATAATTTGACAAGAGATCAGCAGGGTTACGACCATGACAAGGGAGAATGCATATGGCTAGCTGTGGGATTTGCGCCGATTTACACGTCCATTCCAAGCATTCAAAACGTCCGTCCCAATGGGTTCTGCAAAAGATCGACTGTCCGGAAAGCTTTTCTGACCCCAAGCAGATCTACGGCCTGGCCCAGGACCGGGGCATGGATCTGGTGACTATAACCGATCACAACTCCATTGACGGAGCCCTGGAGATCGCTCACCTGCCGGGAACATTTATCAGCGAGGAAGTGACCTCCTATTTTCCTGAAGACAAATGCAAGATTCACATTCTGGTCCTGGACATCACTGAAGAGCAGCATCTGGACATCCAGCACCTGCGCCGGAATGTGCATGATTTGATTTCTTATTTGCGGAACCAAGATATAGCCCACATTATAGCCCACCCTTTCTACGACATGGACAATCGCTTGCGGATCGAACATATGGAACAGATGCTGGTGCTCTCTAATATTTTTGAGCTCAACGGTTCACGAGACGAGGTCCAAAACCGCATTCTGCGTCAAGTCTTGGATGCTTTGACCCCGGAAGATATAGAGATTTTAGCTGACAGGTACGACCTGGAACCATGGGGGAAGAGGCCATGGATCAAAACATTGACTGCCGGTTCAGACGACCACTCCTCCCTGAATATTGCCCGAGCCTATACCCGGGTTCCCGGAGCCACCGGAATTGCAGACTTTATACAGGGACTGAAGGACGGGACAACCCAGACCCATAGTCAACCGGCCACAGCCAGGACCATGGGCCACAACCTGTATGCCATTGCCTATCAGTTCTATAAGTCCAGATTCAATCTGGACCGATACGCACATAAAGACGGATTCCTGCGCTTCGTAGACTGCGCCTTGACCGGGAAGACTGTGTGCAGCCGGGGTTTCTGGCTCTGGCTGTACGATACTATTGGAGCAGGACGCAAGGCATGGTCCTTTACCAAATCCTACGACCCTGACGTGTGCGCCATGATCCGCCGGGAGGGGCAGGCCATTTTAGACGACAACCCTGATCTGCTCCAGATGGTCCATGATCCGGACCGTTCTTTGCGTGATCGGGAAAACGACTGGTTTAACTTTGTCCGCTCAGCATCCGACCGCCTGATTCACAATTTTTCTCAGACCCTGACAGGAAGCGCATCCAAGGCCAGACTATTTAATATGTTTCAAGCCATCGGCTCCGGAGGATCAGTCTATGCCCTTTTGGCCCCGTATTTCTTCGCTTTTGGCCTATTCAGCAAGGACCGGCCTTTGGCCCGGGCCTGCCTGGAGAGATTAGGCGGCGAGCCTGATACTCTCCGCTCCAAGGGCACCAAGGTTGCCCTGTTTACAGATACCTTTGATCAATGTAACGGGGTAGCCTTGACCCTGCAGGGCCAGGCCAGGTTGGCCAGAGAGCTGGGTATGGACTTGCATATTCTCACCTGCGGTTCACAGCTGAAGATGGACAATCAGGTGAACTTCCCTCCTTTTCGGCGTATTGAAGTCCCTGAGTACTCGGAGCTGGATCTGGCCTGCCCTTCTTTTTTGCAGATCCTGGACTACTGCGCTGACAACGACTTTACCCATATCCATTCATCTACTCCTGGTCCCATGGGGCTGGCCGCTCTGGCTGCGGCCAAGATCCTGAAGCTCCAGGTTTATGGGACCTATCATACATCTTTTCCTCAATATGCCTCCCAGCTCACCGGAGACGGAGACATGGAAGCTTTGATGTGGAGACTGATGACCTGGTATTATAATCAATTGGACAAGATCTACGTCCCTTCTCAAGCCACCGGAGATGAGCTGGTGGCCCATGGCATCCATAAGGACAAAATTATCACCTATCCTCGGGGAATAGACACAACCCGCTTTCATCCTGAACATAAAAACGGATTCTGGGAAAAACGGTTTGGATTACAAAAGAACCGATTGAAGCTTCTGTATGTCGGCCGGATCTCCAAAGAAAAGAATCTGGATATCCTGGTCCAGGCCTATACCCAGATTTGCAAAGCACGAAAGGATATCCAGCTTATTATCGTGGGAGACGGTCCTTTTTTGGACGAGATGCAAGACGGGCTTTCAGGCACCCAGGCCGTGTTTGCCGGCACTCTGACCGGACTGGAACTAGCTCAAGCCTATGCCTCCAGCGATATCTTCGCTTTTCCTTCCACCACCGACACCTTCGGCAATGTGGTTCTGGAGGCTCAGGCCTCTGGCCTTCCGGTCATCGTCGCCGATCAGGGCGGGCCACAGGAAAACCTTGTTCCGGAACAGACCGGCCTGATCGTTCCGGCCCTGGATGCCCAGGCCTTGCAAAGGGCTGTCCTGGATCTGGCCGATAGCCCGAATCGCCTGGCCGCCATGAAGATCCGGGCCAGGGAGTACACAGAACGACGGTCACTGGAAGAAGCCTTTGCCCGCAGCTGGGGTATGTATGAAGACGGAAGACAGAGGTCAGAGGTCAGCTTTGCCTCCGGCAAATCTGACATATTTTTGGGTCAAAGCGCCCAAAAAACGTTTTGCCGGATTGATCAAGTATGAAACTTGAGATTTAAGCCAGAGGCGTAGGAGATATCCGTTCCAGGGTTTATCCCGTGAAATCTCTTCCATTTCACTGGGATCCTCCCTGGGGACGTCTTCTCTTTATGGCTTTGGCCATCCTCTTATTGTCCCGGCACGTCACAAGGGGACCGGTAGATAAGCTAACTTCTTGTTTCATACGAGTGTTCAGTCACTCCGTTGGCGAAACCGTTGGCTTAGGCATTCAGTTTGGTTAAGGACGAAAACGAAGGATAAAAATGCGAATACTTATCGGCTACTCCATGCGCAGCGGGAGCACACTGCTCCAGCACATCCTGGACCAGCACTCCGCTGTCCGGTCTTTTAGTGACTTGAGCTCACTGCCGGCCCTGGCCTCGGCCTGGATGGGCCTGCAGCCCAAGGGATTCCGGCTGATCAAGCCTATGGATCTTTTCTACCTCCTGCCCGGTTCCGGACTGCACGCATCCTTCGACCGTCATGTCTGGCTGGCCCGGGACCCTAGAGACAGTTATCTGTCGACCGTAGAGTCCGGTTACGCTTATCTGTTCTGGCCGCCGGGAAAGAAGGAGGAGGGCATTGATGTGGGTCTGCTCAGGCGATGGAAGAAAATCGCCGCCCGCTACCTGCACAATTCTGACAAGTGGCACCTGATCCGCTATGAAGACCTGGTCTCAGACCCGGATAAGACCCTTCAATCCTTACTGGATTATATCCAGCTGCCCCGGGAGCAACTGCTTCCCTTCTCCCGCTTCAATCTGCTCAAGGGCGGGGACTACAAGCTGCGCAAGACGAATACAGTCAACCAAAAATCCTTATATCGCTTTACCCGCCAGTTGTCCCCGGAACAGCTCGATGTCTTTGATCACCACCTGGGGGGCGAGCTGAAAGCCTTTGGTTATTCCTAACATCCAGCAAAAAGAAGAAATTTAATTAATGGAACACAGTGAACTGTAACAGGGGCAGAGTGGACTTCCATTTCCAAGTCGTTGGTTAAAAGCAGGCAATCTGCTCCTTCGGCATTCACATCAGCAAATGCGGCCGGCCAACTCACGTTCAGGGATCTGTGTGCGGGATAAGTCTTCAAACCAGACCTGAATACGCTTGGCAATGTCCATACCTTCTTTGATCACAAAGTCTGTCTCTTGATCATTGGCTGCAAAAAAAACCTCCTCATAGTCCCTGCGCAGTTGGTTGTGAACAATATTTTCCGCCAGCCATCCGCTGTCTGTTGAATAAGAGAAGGCTACCCTGTTGCGCAGCCCGGTATCAATGGCATAGGGCTTAAAACCGGCCCGTTGAACCTGTTTCAACGACCACTCGAACTTGCGAACTTGAAACACGAGATAGCTTTCCAGGATCGCAGAAAGGTAGTTTTCAGCTTTGTCCTGGGAGATAGAGAAATTGGCCTTTATTTTATTCACACTGGTACGTCTAGCATTATTGGTCAGTAAATAGACTGCAATGTTATGCAAGTTAGCTACATCCCGTATTTCATGCCGGGCAACAATATCCCGATGCAGAATGTCCTCAAAATAATTTTTCAATAACAATTCCATGATGACCCTGTACCGCAGTAAACTTATCAAAGTAGCCTGCTCCAGGCTTTCGATGCTTCGATCGTCGAGAAGCTTGGGGACCGCGCCTCCTGCTCCTGCTGCAAGAGGATGGATTTGATATTTTGCTCAATGCCTTGTTGTCAAAACGTCACATTTACGGAACACCATCGTAATATCTCTTTGCTATCCCTCCCTACATGGAACCGCAACAAGACCTCTGAACTATCCAATCCAGCCCTTACCACACAGAAAAAGAGAAAGGAGGCGGCCATGTTCAAAAGGCTTGGAGTGCAAACCAAGCTCTTTTTGGGTTGTATAGCCATTGTTTTAGTTACTCTTGTCTGCACGAGTACCATGAATATTTGGCAGTCCAAAAAAGGATATACAGAAAAAGGCCATGAGCTTTTGCTGGGAGTCTCGCAAAATCTATTAAACACCATACAGCTGCAGCATGACTTGACCGTTCATGCCTTGAAATCAGAACTGAACGTTTTCGACTTACAGTTCAATCTCAAAGGTTTTCCAGTTATCAATCCCTTGCATGAACGTGAAGTGCAGCTCCAGCATGGAGATCATGCCGGAGAGACTGTGGTTCTACCCGGGCTCAAGCTTGGCAATACTTTCATCAATGAAGACAATAAGTTGGTGGATACAGTCCGTAAAACAGTTGGCGACCATGTCAGCGTGTTGCTGAAAAACACCAAGCGGTTTGTACGCATCTCAACAACCCTGACCCGGAACGGGGAGGACCACAGGGCGATAGGCGGATTTCTGTCTTCCGATCTTCCGGCGGCCCAAGCCCTAGCCCAGGGCAAGCCGTATTCCGGAATGGTGCGCATTCAGGGAGACACCTATCTGGCCGCCTACCAGCCCTTGCTCGACCTGCGCGGCAAACAAGTCATCGGTGCCCTGGAAGTGGTGCGCAAACTGCTTACTCCCGATCTGGCAGAAACCCTGGAGCGGCTCAATGTAAACGGCCACGGCTATTCCATGGCTGTAGCCTCCTCCGGCCGCCTCCTGCTCCATCCTCACAATCAAGAACCAGAACAGTCATGGACCTACGCAAAACTCTCAAATGCTGAAAATTTAAACAACAGCGTTCATGCCTACCGCCAAGACGGCCATGACCGGTTGGCTGCGGTCAATTATTTTTCTCCCTGGGACCTGTACTTGGTGACCACAGTAAAGGCCAACGCCCTGAGCCAGGGCATCAACTCTCAGGTCTGGACCGCCGCCGGATTGAGCGCCACCCCATCTCTTGCTTTGGCCCTTGTGGTAATCTGGTTTGTCAGCCGTCACATCATGAACCCAATCAACCGACTGGCAAATCGGTCTGAACAGATAGCCAACGGAAAAACGGATCTTGCCTTTGACTTCGGCACGAATGACGTTATCGGTCAAACAGCCCAGGCCCTGGAAAGCTTGCTCCGACAGCTCAACAACCGTATGGCCTTTGCTCAATCACTCCTTGACGGTATATGCCTCCCGTTTGTCGTCGTAGACCTTAACAACCGCATCACTGCCGTGAATGAAGCAGCACTTAAAATTATCGGGCGTTCGGGACAGCCTTTTGATTACCACGGTCTGAAAGTGGAGAGTCTCGTTAACTTGGACCGTAATCAGCTATTTGTCACCCAGCATGTCTTAGAAACCGAGCAGTTCACCGAAGATGACATTGTTTTGCAATACGCCGGGCAGGGCAAGGATGTGCACCTTCGGATCTCAGCCAATCCCATTTACGATGCCCAGGGCGGATTGATTGGGGTCTTCGCCCTGTGGGTGGACATGAGCTTTGAGCGGGCCCATCAGCAACAGATGAATCGATTGACCCAGACAGCCCAGGACCAGGCCGTCAAAGGAGATAATATCGTCCAGGAGTCTATAGCAGCCATGCAGGAAGTCCACGGACACATGGCACGCCTCCAAGATGATGCGGGTGAACTGGAACAGGCCGTCGAGGCCATCGACGGAGTTCTACATCTCATATCCGGCGTGGCCAAGCAGACAAATCTTTTGGCCTTGAATGCCGCGGTGGAAGCAGCCCGTGCAGGTGATGACGGACGAGGGTTTGCCGTCGTAGCCCAGGAAGTACGTAACCTAGCCGTCAAGACCCAGAAGGCGACAAAGGATGTTGAGGATCAGATTGCAGCCATCCAGGTTAAATTTCAGTCCACAGCGACAGCCACGGCTGAAGCGGCCCTGGCTGCTTCCCAAGGAAACCGCCTGGCCTCCCAGGCAGGGGAAGTGATGCACAACCTGGTAACTGCGGTGCAAAAGTCGGCCCAGGAAGTCTGGCAAGCATGATTCCAGAGCATGCATTCCTCGTACGAAGACAGAAAGCAGCTTACCGGTCGAGTTCATTCCAAAGCAGGCTTCGCCCGCAACCTCATGAAGAGAGAATTGAACCACGAAGATTCACGGATAAGGCACTCACATTTTTATGATCAATCCGGCTAAGCTAAAGGGGGAAATAGAATCATTATGGTCCAAGCCATTGCACACAACAACACCCTTTTCGGGTCGGGTGCTTCCATCCGAACATTTTCCATCCTGTCCAGCACGCCTGCCTGTGAGAACGGAAAAAAGCTCCGGGAGTTTATCAGCAAGGCGGATCACCTCAGCCTGGTGCTGCTGAAAATATCCGACTTATCCCTGCTCCGGCATCTGTACGGAGACTCCTTGTACTGGGAAATTCGGGACATGACCATTGAAGCCATTCAGCAAGTGACCTCCCGCTTAGGGTACGCAAATTCCCAGAATATTGGGCTCTATCTGTGCGACTCAGGCGAGTTCGGCCTCTTGAGCAATACGATCCTGAAATCAGACACCCTCCTGGACTGGGCCTTTTCTGTGCGCATGGAGGTGCAAACTGAGCTCAGATCCTGGCTTGTGAAACACACCGGCCTGCAGCTGAAGATACAGCTCGGATATGGCTCATCTGCACACACCAGTTTTGCACCTGAACAAGAGCTGATAAAGATACTCAGTGCTGCCAGAAAAATATCCTCCAGCAGCCTGAACACAGCCCAGCTGTCCCTGACCAAAGAGTTCCGGTCCATACTCAGCCAGGGTCGCATTCAAGTTGTCTATCAACCCATCCTCGACTTTTCCACAGGCCGGATTTTGGGCTGGGAAGCCCTCAGCCGGGGACCTGCCGGGAGCCAATTTGAATCTCCTGTCTCTTTGTTCGATTATGCCGAGGAATCAGGCTCCCTCTTCGAGCTGGAGAAAGTCTGCCGGCAAAAAGCCCTGGCTCACTGCAGTCCCCTGAACCCGGGCCAAAAGCTCTTCTTGAACATCCACCCCCAAACCCTGGTCGACCCAGACTTCACCCCCGGAGAAACTCTGAATATACTGAGAAAAATCGGACTGGAACCGGATAATGTGGTCTTTGAAATCACAGAGCGCCACAGCATCAAGGACTTCAGCCTGTTCCACAAAACACTCACCCACTACAGATCCCAGGGGTTTCTGGTAGCAGTAGACGATGTAGGAACCGGCTATTCCGGGCTATGGACTATTGCCCAGATCCGGCCGGACTTCATCAAGATCGACATGTCACTGGTCCAGGGTTTGGACCGGGATCCGGTGAAGCGATCCTTGATGGAGACGTTCGTCACCTTCGCGGACAAGATCGGGTCCAAAATCATAGCCGAAGGCATAGAAACGGAAACCGTGTTCTCTGCATTGCTCTCCCTGGACGTTCATTTCGGTCAAGGGTTTTATTTTTCCCGCCCCAAACTGCCCAAGCCCCAAGTTTCCCTCACACTGCACAACAGGAGAAGGTCCTCTCAGCCTCAATCCGTGGAGAGGTCCTTTTCCATAGAATACCTGGTTCAGAAAGTACCTGTGGTCAACCCTTCCATCTCGGTTAAAGAAGTCAAGGACATCATGGGCCAGCAAGGCCCCATGGGCAGCGTAATTGTGGCCCTGGGCAGCGATCCGGTAGGTCTGGTTATGAGCTATCATCTGGACCGCCAACTGGCTTCTCAGTATGGAGTTGCCCTGTATTCCAAGCGGGATGTGACTTCGCTCATGGACAGCAATCCTTTAGTGGTGGACGCCGCGGAGCCTGTGGAGAACGTGGCCAGTCTGGCCACCGGAAGAAGCCGCTTCAAGATATATGACGACATCATCGTCACTCAAGGTTCAACTATCCTGGGAATCGCCTCTGTGCAGAAGCTGATCGACGCCATGGCCAAGTTTCAGATAGAAATGGCCAAAGGAGCTAATCCCCTCACCGGCCTTCCCGGAAACATCGCCCTGGAGAACGAAATTGAGACCCGTCTGGTCAGTAAACAGCTATTTAGCATCATTTATGCCGACCTGGATAATTTCAAGGCCTTCAACGACATCTACGGATTTCAAAGCGGGGACCAGGTCATCAAGCTTTTGGCCAAGATTATCCAGCACGCCGTCTCCAGGCATGGGTCTTCCACCGATCTGGCCGGACATGTGGGCGGGGATGATTTCATCATAATCACCGGCAACCAGCAGGCTGAGCGCATATGCGTGAGCATCGTGAGATGCTTTAGGCGGCTGATCAAATACTCTTACAGTCCCCAGGACAAAAAAAGAGGTTGGATTGAAGCCCAGGGACGGGACGGAAAGAACGGGAAATTCCCATTGGTTTCGGTCTCCCTGGGCATCCTGCACTGCACCGGACAGACCAACCTCAAGGCCATCAGCGAACGGGCAGCTGAAGTCAAGACCTACGCCAAGTCCCAGCCGGGGAATACCTATGTGATTGACCGCAGAGGCATGCTGAACTGATAGATATGATTGAACAGAAATCAGCCAGAAAAATACTCGAGATGCCAATATAAACTTTCAATCCGGCAAAGCTGAATTCAAATTGAGATCAAAAATTCATATGTATGACCACCTTATCCTGTGGAATACCGCGAAGCAGGAACTGGCCGGGGCCTACCGCCTGGGCAGGACGGACGTTTTGCTGGCCCGTTCCGGAGGGAAAAAGAACCTGTACACCTCCACCCTGTTTAGGTTTCGTCCGGCATTCTTCCGCCAAATTCGGGAATTTCTGGAGCTTGGCCGCTCCTTCATCGCCCCTGCCTATCAAAAGGACTACCTGCCCCTCTTGCTCCTTTGGAGGGAATTGGGCAGTTCGTACAGAAACGACCGCACTACCGCTTCCTGTTTGGACCGGTGAGCATCAGCCAGGATTACGACAGCCCAAAACGTTCTTTTTCATTGAGCGAACCGCATGACAACTAAGTTGTGGCAGCAGGCTTGCTTTGTATCTCCAGGGACTGAATCCTTTGGCGTAACGCATCAATGGTTTTTTCTTTATCAAAGGTGAATCCCTGCGGGTGTACTTCTCTGTTCTCTTCTCTGTCATTGAAAAGCTATATTTTTGTCATAGAGCTGAGAAGCCTGTTGGGTACATTGGGAAGTGAATTGCTCTTCAAAAGAGCATGGATGGAACACCTTGTTCTTATTGGTGTTTTTGCTTGAAGAGTATCTTGCAAACAAAGGGATGATGTATCCACGACACTGTAAGGGGGAAATTTATGAGCACTCACTCGTTTTCACGGAGAAAGTTTTTACAAACCGGCGCTGCAGCGTTGCTCGGAACCTCTCTGTTTATGAGTACCGGGACAAAGCTCTTTGCTGCTCCAACCAAAACGCCTTTCGGCCAAATCCGTTTCGGAGTGATCGCAGATCCACACCTGGATATTCGTGGAAAGAACGGCATGAAAATGAGTCAAGACAGCCTCAGCTGTGTGCAAAAAACAGTTCAAGACCTCAATCAGGAAAAGGACTTGGCCTTTGTTCTTGTTGCTGGTGATCTCTTGCTGGATGGGGAACGGGAAAATGCCGAGGCCTTGAAAAAAGAGCTGGACACCTTGTCCATGCCGTATTTTGTGGTCGCGGGAAACCACGACTTTGTTCCTCAGGACCCTGCCAAGCGAAGAGAAGGATTTAGCTATATGACGATCGAAGAGTTCGTCACGTATTTTCAAGGTCATGGGTATGATCAATCAGGTAAGCGCTATTATGCCCGGGAGATTGTTCCAGGCCTCAGGCTGATCGGCCTGGATGCCTGTCTGCCCATGGAAAAGAACAAGTGGGGAGGTGTTCTGCCCCAGGAGCAGCTGACCTGGCTGGATCAGGAACTGCGCGAGCATTCAGATGCCTTGAACCTGATCGTCATGCATCACAACTTTATTCGCTGGACCGCAGATGAGCTGCCCGGTGGGCCCAAGCAGTGGTTTTGTATAGACAATGATCAGGAAGCTCGGGCTCTCTTATCCAAACATGCCCCGGCAGCACCAGTGGTTCTTTCCGGTCATCGTCATATCGGTCTGAATCAGAAAGAAATTAATGGAGTCAACTACTTCATCATGCCATCGATCAATTCATATCCCATGCGATATACACTTTTCACGATTTCCAACAAGCATGTGTCCTGGAGGACCCCCATGGTGGACGTCAGTGAGTCCAAGCATTTGGAAGCTAAAAAAAATCTGCTTCAAGCCACATGGTGGCGGGCCTCTCAATTCCAGGAAGACAGTACGTTCAATAACGCCAAGGTCTTAGGTCTTTATGAGAACAATGATATGACCTTGGGCTCTATTCCCCTCTAAAATGTATATCCATCCTGAGCTTCCTTAGCGCAGCAGCTGTTTGCGCTAAGGAAGAGCTTGACAAACAAGTGGTCTTTCTTCTGGATACGAGATCTGTTTTGCTGTCATATTTCAGCCCTTTACACACCTCGAAAGCAATCTTCTCTTTATCAGTGCCGATCCCAATTGGTGACTCTGTGAGGCTTCCAAGAAAGACTGTCTTCCTTCAGGTTCCAATTGTATACTGGTGAGATTTCAAGATGGCCTACCACTCTGAGGATATACAGATGTGGGATCAATGGTTTCGCATATTTTGGTGAGGATCGCGAGACAAGGAGATTTTGGATGGGTCAAAAGAATTTTATAATCGACACCAATGTTCTATTAGAAAACCCCAGATGTCTGAATAATTTTCGAAATGGAAATGAAAATCGTATTATCTTACCTTATACTGTCCTTGAAGAACTAGATAAATTGAAAAAAGACAATAGGTTATCTCATCTTGTGACCCAAACAATCAAAGAGATAGAGTCAGATAAAGATATTATATTCTTAAGTCCCCATGGTCATGAATCGAGAGGGGAGACAAATGATGATAAGATCATTTATGAAATCGTTCACAGTCAGATGGATACTCCCATCTTGGTGACAAACGATCGTTTGATGCAGATCAAAGCTCGGTTGCACAATATAGTCTCAGAATATTATCGCGATTCACATCCTTATCAAAGCGAATCGCAAACATATACTGGTTTTTGTCAACCTGATGAGCAGCCTTTGCTGAACAGCTTTTATTGGGATTCCGGTGTTCCGGTTTTGCATGGGGTAGAGGGCGATAAGCTCATAGACTATCAGCATCTGGTTTGGGATGTAAAGCCTCGCAATGTTTACCAAAATTTAGCTTTTGAGCTTTTCCTTCATCCAGATATTTACTTAACAACAGTTCAGTCGGATGCTGGTTTCGGGAAGACATATTTAGCTTTGGCAAGTGCTTTGCAGTTGGTATTGGAAGATAAAAAGGCTCCTTCCAGTAAGATATATTTACTCAAACCAGTAATCATGGATTTTCATTACGATAAACATGGTACCCTATGAGACCGTCCCTTGGTGATAGGAAATGTTTAAATCAAGCCAAGGTATGTAAGTCGAGCTTTGCATCCAAGGAACGCTAAAAAGTAT
>Ga0182239_1000309_pt1 | contig 18323 bp, 18 predicted proteins | sample hydfrate6_PW_210_FD_132456 | JGI IMG/M metagenome (GOLD analysis project Ga0182239, IMG submission 132456) | Subsurface microbial communities from deep shales in Texas, USA - hydraulic fracturing test 6_PW_210 | ecosystem: Environmental > Aquatic > Deep subsurface > Shale gas/oil reservoir >... | reverse complement strand
TCTCTATACATTAATGATGTTGTAATCATAATCTCGCTATTTGGAAGTTTTGTTGTATATTTTCCAGCTTCCACATCAACAAGTGGATACTCCTCTCTCTTGCCCAAAAGACCAAATAAATTACTAAAATCTCGCTTTGCAACTAAATCAGGCGATAAAGTTTGATATACTCCTGATTTATCAATCAACATTCTTTTGCTATGATTGACTAAATCTACACTATAAGTAAGAATAGCATGATCACCCTGTGTATTTGTGACATTAACATTATATTTAACTAGGTAAGTTATTAATAGCTTTCGAAACACCTTTTCAAAAGGAGTGGGTCCTGCAGAACTTACATATATACTTTTTTTTAACCTATTGTTTTTTTCCATTCTTTTATCTATTAAAAAAGCTACATCTTCAGCCAAAGACTTCCAATGATCCAAAGACTGCATTTTTTTTTGCGTTTTTATTTCATAATTCGTTACAATTGGCGTTTGGGATAACTCAGGATGATGGTGACATCCGCCTAAAACAGATACCCCCCCCCAGACAATAGCACACAATGCGAGAACAACCCTTTTGTCCATACACCCCTCGCTGCCATAAGCATAACACATTGGTTAGTTAGTCAATTACTTCACTGACAACACAATAAAAATTTTCAAATAGTCGGCACTAGCCCAAACCCTTTAGAGATACTATTCCCGTGTCTCAAAATTTTTGTCTCAGTTTTTGGCAAATTGAGTATTAAATATCATGCTGCTTGTTCAAGGTCTGAAGCTCTGCCCAATACTCCGTCCTGAAATTGCTGGTATGCCTCTTTTGCTCTTTTTTGTCTTTGTGGGCCGGGGCCATTTCTATGATCCGTTTTATGTACTCTTGCTTTTCCTGGACCAGCTTTTGTAGCTGATCTCAATCTTGCTTTTCATATTAAAGTATTACTATTTTATATATCGACCACATAGCAAAAATCATTTAGTTGCTAGATCCTTGAATATTTGAACCTAATAAGTTTTCCCCTTTCGAACAGTCTACCTCTAGCTTAGTACACCGTCTCATTTTCGGGGTCCACTATACTTTTTTTTTATGCCCGGGATTAAAGAATTCTTCCCGGAACTCCGAAGAATATACAAGCACTTGATCAACGTCAGCTTTGTCTCCGGCAAATCTGACATATTTTTGGGCCGAAGCGCCCAAAAATATCCTCTTCCCGGGTTGATAGCGGATGATACTGCCGTGCAAGCAGTAGGGGCGAATGATCATTCGCCCTCTTGACCTGTGAGGAGTACCTTCACCTACGTCTATAATCTAGTCGTGGGAGGAAGCTTGGGGGCGAAGCTTGTCTTCGCCCCCAAGGTCGGGGGCAAACTCAATGGGTTCTGGTCTAGATATACGTGGGAAGACGCGAGGTATCAATCAGGACACGAAGTCATTATCAAGGAGTGGCTAGATCCATGAAAATCAATGCTGATCCTCAGATTACAGCCTTGTACAAAAGCAAAAAGGCCAATCGCATTCAGTCTGTAGAACGGACTGAGGCGTCTCAAGGGCCGGACAAGGTCCAGATATCCAGTTCAGCTCAGCAAGCTGAAGCAGCCGCTCGGACGGAGCGAGTCCAAGAGCTCAAGGCCCAGGTGGAAAATGGAACCTACAACCCGGATATGCACGCGGTCGCTTCCGGATTACTGCAGTTCTTGCACAACGGGAAATAAATATGGTTGACCATCCTGTGTCACAGACTCGCTACGAGAGGCTGGAACGTTTGCTGTATCTCTTAGTTCAAAACAGGGAAGCTGCTAAGTCTTTGAATATGCACGAAATGGACAATGCCTCCCAAGCTATGCAAGAGCTTGTTTCCGTTTTAGAGACAGAAGCGTATCCACTCTCCGCGGATGAACGGCAGCTCGCGGCCCATATCCAACTCGAGGCAAAACGTTGCACTTGCTTTTTCCAACAGGCATTGGCCTGGGTGGAGGACAGCGTGCACATGGTCAGAGGAGATGAGGTGTCGCCTGGGTATTCTCCAACCGGAGACAGGGACCGGGTTTACCAGGAAGGCCGTCTGCTTTCAGGAAGGGTATGATATGAGCGGACTTTTCAACTCATTGCATATCGGACAAAGCTCGATATTCGCCAATCAAAAGAATATGTCCGTGCTGGGCAATAATGTGGCCAATGCCAACACCGAGGGCTATTCCCGCCAGGAAGTGCAAATGGAGGCCTGGCCCACTGTACAACGAGGTGACTTGTCCTTTGGTCAGGGAGTCAAGGTAGGGGATATTGCCCGAGCGCACGACAGATTCATCACAGACCGCCTGCGGGATGCAAGTGAAGAGTACGGAGAGGCTGAAGGAAAGGCAACGCCTTTGACCGAGCTGGAACGGATCATCGGCATTGATGAAAACAGCCTGGCCGGTAGCATTGATGACTTTTTCGACGCCTGGCAGGAGCTGACGGTCAACCCGGAAGGAGAAGCCGAACGTAATCTGGTCCTGCGGCAGGGAGGGGCCTTGGCCACACGCTTCCGGCAGACGGAAAACAGCTTGGCCGGCCTTGAGGATTCCATTGATTCCAGGCTGGAGACGGAACTCAAAAACGTCAATGACAAGCTGCAACAGATTGCCGATCTGAATCAGCGGATTACCCAAGCCACTTCCACCGGCCACAATCCAAACACAGCCCTGGACGAGCGGGACAGGCTTTTGCAGGAACTTTCCCAGGAACTCGGTTCCAAGGTCTATATCAATGAGAAAGGGGCAGCATCAGTATACTTGCCCAACGGCCCTACCTTGGTCCAGGACAACCAAGCCAATCAAATCCTGGCAGGCAAATCGGCCACGGATGGCCTGCAGTTCACCCTAAAAAGCGGAAAGACCGAGACATCATTGCCCAGCCGTTCATTTGGCGGTGAGTTCAAGGGATACATCGATGTCCGGGACAAAATACTGCCTGAAGTAAAAGCCGACCTTGATCAGCTCCAGCACGACCTGATCATTCAGGTCAATGCCAAACATGCAACTGGAACAAACTTGGACGCAGAGACCGGACTGAACTTTTTTCAGCCGGTGACCTCGTATCAGAGTGATGCGTTTGCCTTGGATGATGACGGCTTTGCTGATGCTGACGGCGATTTGTTGCAATTGACTCTTAACGGCAATCAAACAGAGGTTGGAGTTGCTGAATCTGACACTTTGGAAGACATCCGGGACAAAATCAATGATCAGGTGGACGGCGTTTTGGCTTCGGTGGTCCAGGGTGAAAATGAGGATACGTACAGGCTGAAAGTTGTTCCCGCAGAGAAGGATGCAACGGTCGAGGTAAACACAGAAAATCTGAACAGCACGCCAAATAACTTAGTAGCTTCTGGCAACGTATTCGCCACTGTCGATGGCCAGGCAGTACTGCAGGTTGCTCTGAACGAACCAGAGAAGATCTCCGCCGGCAGATCCGATGCACCTGGAGATAACCAAACCGCCCTGGAAATAGCCGAGCTGCGAGATGCCCAGGTGGCTGGAAGCAACAAAAACGCGACCTTTGTGGACGCCTATGGAAAAATCTCCTCGGATGTGGGCCTGGAGATGAAGCAGAATGAATTTGAACGGGAAAGTCTCCGGGACACCCTGAATCAGCTTGAAAACCGGCGGGACGAGGTCGTCGGTGTGTCCATCGACGAATCCATGATCGATCTGCAGCGCTACCAGCGGGCCTTTCAGGCCTCGGCCCAATTTGTGACCACTGTGGATGAAATGCTGCAAACCCTGTTGTCCATCAAGAGGTAGGCATGCGCGTTACAGAAATGATGAGCTATCGGTTCCTGCGGACAGAAATCAATGACATCAATAATCGAATGATGGACCTGCAAAAATCAGCCTCTACCGGAAAACGAGTGCTGGAATCATCCGATGACCCCGGAGCTGTGCGGCCCATCCTCAACTTTCGTTCCCAAATCGACGCCAATGAACGATTCGATAAAAATATCTCCCGGGCCAACGCCCATCTAGCTAATGTCGATGGTATACTGGATAAGATCGGAAACAGCCTGATCAAGGTCAAAGAGCATGGAATTCATTTTATCAATGGATCGTTGAACGATGACGACCGGGAAACTATCGCCGGTCAGGTTGGTGAGCTCAAAAAAGAACTCTTGGGGTTGGCCAATTCCAGGGTGGGGGATGATTTTCTCTTTTCCGGGTACAAAGTCCAGACCCGGCCCTTTCAACAGAATGCGAACGGAACGATTGAGTACCACGGAGACACCGGGGAAAAAGAACTGGAAATCGCACCCGGCGAGCGTTTGGCAGTGACCGTGTCCGGTGAATACCTGTTTGCAGGACGCAAGGATACGGATGGTGACGGTTGGCTTAACGCTACCGGAAAAGATTTATTTTCGGTCATCCAACACATAGAATGGGCCATGCAGGGCAAGTCCGGAGAGATGGTCGATGCCTCCGGCGAGGTTTGGCCGGAAGTGGAGAACGGCCAGCCGCTTATGGTCAATGAGGATGGTACCCTAAAGACAGATACGAGTGGTGATCCCATTCCCTTGATACACGCCGATTCTCCAGTACATTTAAGCAAGCTGCGAGACAGTGAGGGCAATCCGGTGACCATCCGGGATTTGGATGATCCCCAAGAATACAATGTTGAATCAGTTGAAATTTCAGGGAATAATTTAGACAATTTCGTCTACGTCCATGCCAACGGAGATATTGCTCAGATGGACAGTGACGGCGATCCGGTCATTGAAACCTCTGTTGCCAATGAATACGAAAAGCTTCTTGACTCGGACGGCAATCCCTATCAATTGACGCAAGTTCCGGAACTTGAAGACACCCTTACCAATCTGGATGAAGTCATGTCCCGGGTGTCCAATGAGCGGGGCCGGGTGGGGGCGACCATGAACCGCCTGGAATCTTCCCAGGAGATCAGGCAGCAGGCCACAACCGACCTGAAAGAACTTTTATCCACGTACGAAGACGCGGATATTGTTGAAGCGTCCACCAAACTCATTCAGCAGGAAACCTCCCTTCGGGCAGCCCTGTCCGTGACCAGCAGGATCAGCAAAATCTCCATCCTTGACTACATGTAGCCCGTGGCGCATGCTGTCTGAAACATTGGAATTCAGGCCGGGCATGCCAGGGAGGGCAACATGTTGGTTCTTACCCGTAAAGTGGGCGAGGGAGTGCGAATCGGCGACGACATTCTCATCCGCATCCTGGAAGAAAAGGACGGCCGGATCAGAATCGGTATCGAGGCCCCCCGGGAACAGCGAATTTACCGAGACGAGATATACACCCGCATCCAGAAAGAGAACGTGGAGGCTACTCAATGGAAGCCGGACGATTTGAGACGGCTGAGCAAAAGCCTGTTTCGCAAGGACCAGAAGGAATGAGTACCCTGGACACCAGGTTCGGAACCATTGCCTATGATCCGGAACAGACCATTGTCTTTGTCCAGGGTATGATCGGCTTTGAGCATCTGAAACATTTTGTGACCGTACCATCTGAAGAAGATGATTTTCTGATCTGTCTGCAAAGTGTGGAAGACGGGTCTGTGGCGTTTTTGCTCGTCGATCCCACCCGCTACTTCCCCAACTATTCCTTTCCAATAGCTGAAGACGTCAAAGCCGGGTTACAGTCGGATTCCATGAAAGATTTGGTTGTCCTTTGCACCATAACCGTTCACCAAGACCAGTCGATTACCCTGAACCTGGCCGCACCTGTTCTTATCGCCCCAAGTACTCATCTGGCCATGCAGATCGTTCTGGAAGATCCAAAGTATTCTACCCGTGAGCCCCTGGGTGGTGCGAACAGCTAGTACAAGCGATCATAAATAACAGTAACGCTCTTTGACCGTCATTGCGAGGAGTCTTCGACAGGCGTCATCGCCGAAGCTATCTCGAAATCGTTACCGATATTTCAGAACAAGTGTACTAGCCACAGAACAAAAAGATTTGCGACCATATTCCTTGATTCGACACACGAACCCCTTGCAAGCGCGTTTAGCGATTCCTTATCTAACGAAGACCGAGCTCCTTGGATTTTCACCATGAGCAGTCGGTTACGGTTCCCCGCCCGGCACTCAATTGCAAAAGCTATTGGTGTCTTTTTTGACAAGCCCTACATCGGCAATTGAGTGCCGGGCGGGGACAGGGGTGGGTGGTCATGATGACAGATTCCTTAGGCTCTGCGATTGCTTGGTGATTGATACGAAGCCAGTTTTTCCTGCTCGAGACGGCCGACTGTTATTTGCAGCTCACTGTTTTCCCTGCCCGCCCTCTGAATCCAGTTGGTCAGTTCTTGGTCCAGCCTTTCCTCTCCTACCTGTCGTCCATTCTCACCAGGATGCACAGAATTGTCTATCTGCCCGGAATTAATAAAAGTCCACTGGCCGTGATGCACAGAAATAACTCCTGTATGTCCCCGGTTCATGGTAGAAAAAGACAGAATCATCCCCGGTTCAAGGCGATTTTGTATGGACGCAAGTACCTGCTCAGCTTGTTGGGAAGCCCCATTGTTTTCAGGCGTCACCTGCAGTTCAGCTATTGTCCGGCCCAGGGAAGAGGTCAGACCTTCCCCAGTGAGCAGGGCGTTTAAAGGCAAATTATTGGCCTTTGCCTCCCGGATCAGTGCGTGCTGCAGTCCCTGTTGTCCTGAGTATTGCACTCCTAAATCCTTCAAGCCCTGGACCACCAGTTCATAGCAATCCATACTGGAGTAGGGTTGTCCGCGGTATGCGGCAACAGCCTGGGAAAGGGATGCTTGAGGCAAAGACTGTGAAAAGGCTACATGATGCCCACGTTGTTCAAGAGTAGGACTGGTAAAAGAAAAAGCGGGAGCCAAAATTGAGCTGGGAACTGGATACTCCCTGCCCCCGGCATTTGATGCGGCAGGCTTGATCTCCTGCACTATCTCAGGGACATTCGTTGTGCTCTCAGGCTGCTTCAAAACAACACTGAACATACTCTCCTCTTTCCCAGGAGGAACTGGATTTTGCCGGTGGTCCAGCACAACTTCCTTGGTCGCCGGATCCAGCCAAACGTCCTGATCCGGCAGGAGATGACGGAAAGGCTTCCCTTGATTGATCGGATTGTGGACGATGGACCAACACTCCGAGCTGTATTCCGGATGATTGATCAAAAGATGGGACACTGTGGGTGACTCCTGAGAAAGCCTTCCCAAATGGATCAGTGAACGGTCTTGCCCAATGCCTGACTTGGAACCCTTGTTTCCGTCAAAAGCTCTGCCTTGTTTTAAGGCCAGTAGATCCTGAAATTGCCCGGAAGGCTTCAGTCTAGGTCGCTGAGCATCACCTGCGGCCACAGGTTGATTCTGAATTGTAGCATATAAGGAAGGCATATATGGAGCCAATTTTGGACGTTGAATCCTTGTTTTCGCTGATCTCTTTCTGTCTTCAGTCCATACGATTATATCGGTCGGTTGCGTGCGGATCTTTAAACCTACAGAAGAGATCATAAAAGATGACCAGGGGCATTTCACTTTCGCAGATCATGTAACAGGACCAAGCAACCCGGCGAGCCGTTGAAAAACCTCGGGATCAAAGGTCCCCTCCATTTCCTGACTCATAATGCGCAATGCGTTGAATGATGTCTCGGCATCCGCGTAGGACCTGGAGGAAGTAATGGCATCAAACACATCGCAACAGGTGATTATCTTGACCGGAAAGGGAATTTCTTCCCCCTGCAATCCAGCCAAGTATCCCCGACCGTTGTCTTTCTCGTGATGAAAGAGAATGCAGTGGAGAGTTGTCTGGGAAAGTGTCACCTGCGAACACATACGCAAACCGTACAAAGTATGCTTTTGGACTTCAGCCCATTCCTGCGGGTTGAGCTTGCCCGGCTTATTCAAGATCTTCTGGGCAATAAAAGTCTTGCCTATATCGTGGAGCAGGGCACCCATGCCCACTCTTCGCCTGACAGAAAATGGGACATTGTAGGTGGATAAAAGCAGGCTTGCATAGGTGAAGACATTGACGCAATGGGTATAGGTCTTGTAGTCATGGGATATAAATTTGCTCAGGCTGTTCATGGCCTTGACCCTACTCAGAAAAGTCAAACTCGATTCCACAAGATGGTTAAGATCTTGGACATTCTTGGTTGAAAGTGGGCAGTCCTGGTCCTCAAACAGTCGTTGCATCTGTTTGGCTGAGGTATCCAGAAGGACCTGTGAGCGCGCTTCCTCATCGATCTCCGGGTTGTTCAATATATTGCTCAAATTCTCAAAGATATACTGATCGTAGTTCTCCTGCTGATGTCTGGGGACGTAGACCGTGGTGATCCCATTGTTCACCAGCCTCTGCTTGAGTTCCCGGGTGAAACGCTGCCGCTCCAGGGTATAGAGGACAAACCGGTTGCTTTGCTTTAAATAAACTCGAAAATCTGTCAGCATGTCTGCATGCAAAATTGCTGGACAGATAGGAAAATACCGTTCGTCTTCTGAAAGTTCAGGGACTGTGCTGTGTACTGATCGAGATTGCATTGCCATGACTTTTTGTGTCAAATCGTATTCACACTGATTGAGATTGCATCGACCTTGCGGGAGAAGACAAGTTTCGACCCTTGCTTCTTCCCCCACGTGCGTAACGGCCGTAGGGAGGGTAGATCAAAGGCCGCCCAGGTACAAGAAGGCGAATGATCATCCCGACTTCGCACACGCCAGCTCCATCCGAGATCAACCCGGTAAAACCCGGTAAAACCCGGTAAAACAATTTTTTGGGTGCGTTGGACCAAAACATGTCAGCTTCGCCTCCGGCAAATGTGACTTCTGGCAGAAACATATTCCTTGAACCCAAGGTTTGACTTCGAGGCACACCTGCACGCAGTGCGCAAGGCACCAAGGCGTCCCCACCACGTACATTTTGGAGGTAAGAATATGGCCTTTTTTCTGAACCGGCGAAAACCCAAAAAACACGTTTGGACACATCTGGAGGAAAAATTTTCCGACCAGACAAAGTCCAGCCCCAAATATACGCAAACCCTTCAGGGACTGGATTTACGCAATGCGAATGCCCACAAGACATTGGAGGAGTTTTCTGCTGCGGACAATCCCTGCATGTTTTTACATATCCCAGGGGAATCGTATGAGGAATTTCGAGAATACCGCCTGTTGGAGGTACAAAAAGACATACTGCTGGTCCAAAACATCTCCCTTGATACATCGTGTGAAGATTTTCTTCGAAACTACGCTCCAATCCGATTCAGCTTCCGCTTCCAATACTATCTGTTTTTTTTCGAAACAACCGCCCAAGGAAAAGTGGATGGGGAAAACTGCACATTTGCATTGCAAATCCCAGATACCGTGTATCAGGAACGGCGAAGCCATCAGCGCTACCGGCTCCTGCCAGACTACAAAGCCCTTCTCAACGATATGCCTGTGGCAGACATTTCCCAAAAAGGCATCTCTTTTCTCTCTCCGCATCACCTCGGGAAACAAAATACTCTAGATAATGCCGTGCTTGTCCTGCCTCCTGTGTACTGCAGTTCAGAAGATATCTGCTATTTTGAAGGCCAACAGATTACCATACCCCAAATCATAATAGCCAACAATATGAAAGAAAAACGCGGCTACCGGTATGGGGGCTACTTTCCCACTGAATGGCCGGAAAAAGCCCTGAAAACCCTCAACGATTTTCTTTTGGCCTTGCGCAAAAAAGCCCGAGAGGACGCAGAAAACGTTTGAGCACCTCAGCTTTCTTGCTTCTCAAGCACGAGAAAAGAATCAATCACCCCTCCGGGCATGGGACGGCAAAAGTAAAATCCTTGCCCCAGTTGGCAATTCAAGCCCTGCAGGATCTGTAGTTGATCATCGTCTTCAATCCCTTCTGCGACAATGGACAGATCCATTTTTTGGGCGAGATCAACCATGGATTTTACAATATGCTGGCATGTTTCGTTTGTGGCGATCCGCTGGATTATGCTCTTATCTATCTTCACCGCATTGATGGTAAACTGATTCAAATAGGTCAATGAAGAATACCCTGTCCCAAAGTCGTCAATGGTGATGGTCACGCCCAGTCGGTTCAACTCTTCGATAGCCTGCCGGTTTCTGGCGCTGTGATCCATGAAGATACTTTCGGTTATTTCGATGTGCAGTTTGTCCAAAGGGAAATTGTGCTCGGCTGCACATTTTTGTATCTCTCCCACTATTCCGCAATGAACAAACTGCTTTACAGACATATTGATGGCCAAGCTCAGTTCGCCCACTCCCTTAAATGTCTTTCTCCAGTTGGAATACTCTTCAAAGGCCAGGGAGAATATTTTCATACCCAGAGGATGGATCAGATGAGTGTTTTCAGCTATGGGGATAAACTCATTGGGAGGGATATTGCCAAATTCTGGATGTCCCCACCGAGCCAAAGCCTCAACTGAAGTGATCTTGTTTGTACTCAAGTCGACAATAGGTTGAAAATGCAAATATATTTCATCAGTAGACAACGCCCTGAGCAGTTCCTGCTCTAGATAAAGTTTGGTCTCTTCCTGCCCATACTCGATCTGGTCATAATACTCATGTGTATTTCGACCTCTATTTTTCGCTTTATACATAGCTATGTCCGAGTATCGAATAGCCGCCTCACAATCAGAACTCCCGTCAACTCCCAAATAAATCCCGCAGCTGAAGGTAACGAAAATGGGTTTGCCTGCTAATTCAATAGGATTATTAAACTCTGCGAACATCCGCTGCATAACTAATTCACATGCATGCTTTTCTTTTACCCCTTCAAGCAGAACAACGAATTCATCTCCACCGAATCGAGCCAAAGTATCCACATCCCGAATGCAGCTCTTAATCTTTTTTGAAGCTGCTATAATCATTTCATCCCCGGCTGCATGACCAAGGGTATCGTTAATCGCCTTGAGCCGATCAATATCGATAAACAGAAGCGCATACCCAAATTCTTTGCTCACTGTCGCCTTCAAAATGGCATTTTGTAACCTATTTTCCAAAAATGCCCTATTGGGAAGCTGCGTCAACTGATCATGATAGGCTTGAAAATTAAGTTTTTCTTCAACACTCTTAATCCTGGATATGTCCGAAAGGGAAACAATCTGGAAATTATTCAGGCCCAGGGGATAGACATACAAAAGCACATGCTGCTTTACATTATCCTTAGCATAAAAAACAGCCTCCCGCTTTTGGTGTTGGTCCCTTGGGGGGCTGCCCGAAAATAAAAAATCCAAATTGTCCGTTGATGATTCCCGAACAAAGAAATCGAAAATATTTTTCGAATTGTCTAGTAATTCCTGTTGCGTATACCCTGAGAAGCTCACAAATTGAGAATTGGCCAGATTTATATTTCCGGTTTCATCAACGATTATGGTAGGATTGCCTGTATTTTCAAATACATTTCGATACATGACTTCGGATTTCCGCAGGCTTTCTTCGATCTGCTTTTTGTGCTCTATCTCTCGATACAAACTTTCAACCGTTTGAGACAGTTCTTTCTTTTGGCTTTCTACCCGGGAATAAAGTAAAAAATTTTCATAAGCAAAAGCGGTCGACCGGAGGATAATAGAGAAGAGCATGGAATGGATATTGTTAATCACCAACGAATTGGTCCGGATAATGGCAATGAATAATCCCCGTATCTCTTTTCTGGTGGTCAATGAATGCAGCAAAGCCTGATATTCACCATCTTTGCTGGCCACTGTTACCAGTCTCTGCTCCCGCAGGGCCCACGCCACATCACCGCGCTCCACGAGACTCTCAAAAAAAACGTTCAGATACTCACCCATATCGTGTGGAAGACAATACTTCAGAAACATATCCAGTGTTTCTTCATTGACCTCGTAAAATGCATGGGCCTGAATTGGAATTTTTTTTTGCAGGACTTCAACAGCTTGGGAAAATAAATCTTGTATTGAAGTTATATTATCGAAAACACTTTGCCTTTCTTCAAATAGGGCACATAGCTCAAGTGCATCGAAACTTTGCTGGACAATATTTTCAAGTTGCTGGATGTATGAGTCTTTGTCGTTAACCATACAGTTTCATGTCCCATATATCAGAGCAAATGTATCATTGAGCTGGTTGTCGAGTTGATAGACAACGCTATCGATAATGCTCGTATTCAGTTCCAAAAAATTCCAGGCCGAATTGTCAAATATGGGCAAGACCTCATTACCACTAAAGCCTATCTGAAGAGCAGTCACAATGAAATCAGCAACATACACAACAGCAGGGTCTATATTTTTCTTTCCGTCAGGCTGATGATGAAAATGTATCATCCTTTCCAGCGGAGCAGGGAGATTCCAGACATGGGCCAAATGTGCACCTGTCTGGGCATGATCAATGCCCAATACCTCTTTTTCCGCTTGGTACAGGGGAAGGCGGTAGACCTTGGATCTGGCCATAGATCTGGCCATATCGTCGGCAATTGCTTGCATCATGGCCAGTCGGCCTATATCGTGGAGCAATCCTCCGACAAAATAACGTTCAGAATTGACCACTCCATTCATATAACTCGCCAGCTGCCGGCACACGATGCCGCAGGCAACGCTATGCTCCCAGAATTGACGCATATGGAGCAAGGAAGTAGAGACATTTTTGAATACCGAGACCACACTCACCCCAGTAAGAATGGTCATCAGTTGATTGGTCCCAATCAGGGCCAGGGCATGGGTTAAGGTTTCCACCGGATTTAACAGCCCATAAAAACTGCTGTTCACCAATTGCAGCACTTTGGCCGAAAGGGTTGTATCCTTGCTTATAATTTGGGCGATTTCGGCAATGGGTATATCCACATTATAAATGGATTGTATTGTTTTATGATAAATATCCGGCAGAGAGGGCAAACGCATTCGATTGCTGATCAAACTTTGGACTGTGATGCTACGGCGTGTAGAATGCGTGTAACGAACTGCCGCCGTGCTCTGGCTCGAAAGGGATGTTGAAGATGGAATGGATGAGTCTTGCCTCGAGTGAATTCCTTTGGCTTTCTTGCGGGTCGCAATGCGAAATAGCTCGTGAACGAATGGGTCATGGAGATCATTTGCAGCAAAGTGCTCACCTACTCTTCTTTCCGCTTCTCCCCATACAGGGGCTGGAATATCCTCCTCTCCGCCCGAAGGCTCAGAATCAATATCTCGTGAACTTTGCACCCATATCTCACTAGCCCCCCATATCTTGCATATCCGGATATATTTTTCAGTCATCCGCTCACCGGCTGGAATCAACAGCCTTCCCTTTTGATCCCGGACCGGGGCCTCCAAGACCATTCCAGGGGTCACATCATGCATGGCCAAACGTTTCATACCGGCCTTTGTACGTATGGTTTTATTTCCCTACCTGGCTTCACTGAACAGATGCCAGCAACCCTTCATGTATCCGTTCAGTCGCGGTAACTTTGCAGATATAACCCGTCATTGCGAGGCGTCTGCGCCAAGGCAGTTTCCAGCAGAATTTGTCAATGAAAAGTATATGAATAGTACCCCTAAATGCTTACCCTCTAGGTATGATTGGTCTCTACTGTCTCCTTCAGTCGTTCAAATTCATCTTCTGCATTCATCATGATCACTGCTATTTCATCAAACGTGAATGAATAGTAGGACAAATACTTTTCATCCAAAGCGTAATGCAACGTGTCTATACCGGTTCCCAAACCAGCCATCATAGCCAATACGTCTCCGATATGGACCATATAGACCAGAGGTCTGTATTCTGTCGGAGCCTTGGAGGGCTCATGATGGAACTCTATACTGCTCTCCAAAGCCCCCGGCAGACGCCATTGTTTGGCCAGCACCGCTCCTACCTGACAGTGATCCGTGCCTAAGTACTTGCGCTCCAAGTCCAGATAGCTGATCATTTCTTCGTCCCGAACCATCGGCAGGAGATCACATTCTTCCTTTACTTGATAATTCGAAATGACAATTTTGCCTATGTCGTGAAGCAAACCGGCAGTGAAGGCCAAATCCGGGCTGATCCCGTAGTCGCTCTTGCGCGCGATCTCCCGGGTGCTAAGGGCCGTACGCAGTTCGTGATGCCAAAATTCACCCTGGGGGCTGTGATACCCTTGCAGTTCTTGCTGCAAAAATTTGGCGTTGAGGTTTACTAAAGCCAGGCTGACCACTGTCTGCATTCCCAAATAAATAACCGCCCGATCAATTGAGTTCACCGGTTTCATCAGGCCAAAGGCAGGAGAATTTACTAAGCGCAAAATATTACTGGTCAGACCTGAGTCCAGACGGACAAAATCAATGACTTCATCGAGATCATACTCTTCTTGGGCAATCAAATGCATCAGCCGGATCGCGCCCGGCGACATGACCGGTGCTTCGCGGATAGACTGAAATATCTTTTCTTCCAGATTCATGCAGGCTCTCTTTCCTTGACCTGAACCGAACAGTCCCGGACAATCCCCTGAATGCTAGCGGCTTGGCCGAAGCAATGACACTTTGCGACACACCCTCTGTATACGAGCCCCTATTTCTTTTTTGCAGAAAACAGAAAATGAAGCTGCTCATAGCCTTCATTGATCACAGTCATAAATTGGGTGGACCCACCTCGGTCTGGATGGAACCTCTTGGCCAGGACTCGTCTTTTCCACCCCAAATCCACATGCTGATCAACCACGCTGTCCAAATTGAAAAGGGTTCGGAATGCATTGTGCTTCTCCTCTGTTCCCAATGTCTCTATCTCGGTAAATACAGACGGAGTCAAAGTTTCCAGATGGAGTTCAAACCTCTTTTTGCTGATTTCTTCTCTGAGATCCGGACTGGTCACATACCGGGTAATAAATTCCAGGACCCGCCGCTTTTCGTATTCAGAAAACCACCCCAGAGCTTCAAACACACGTGTTTGATTTTTATCCCTGATCCACAAAATACATTCCTGTCCGCCAGATCCGTTTCGAGTCACTTGGAACTCTAAACTGTCTATCTGTACTGTGATCACTGGTGGGGTAATATTATTTGCTGCCATAGAACCAGGTAAAACATCAAGACCTCATCATACATCCTATCCCAGAACCGTATTTCGCCGGCAAATCCAGATTGCCCGGCAGGCCGCATTCACTCATCAGTCCGATGAACTCTTTGGGTTGTTCTGGACCCGCTGTATGGCCGAACGAACCGCCTCCCGCACTTCTGCATCACTCACCGGTTCCCGCAAAACAATGGAAAAGGCTTGTGTATACCTGGGAGGAAGGAGGTTCAAACTCAAGGCATAAATGTCTTGCACATCCAGCAGATCAGGATGAAAATCTGTAAACTCTGCCAATATTTCAGGTAAGTTCTCGAGAACCCGTTTCTCATTTCGATTTCCTATTCCGCTCAGGTCAATTTTTCCCAGATGGGACAAATACAGTTTTTTGCTCTTTGGTCGCATTTCATCCCTCCTTTGCCCCAACATTTGACCTCGAATCTGCGCTCAACATATTCATGATCTGTTGAGGAATATGGGGCAAGCCAACCACCTTGTCCACACCGCCCAGCTTGATAGCTTCATTGGGCATCCCAAATACCACACAGGAGACTTCATCCTGCGCAATGGTCCGTGCTCCGGCCTGGTGCATGGCCAGCATGCCCTCAGCTCCATCCTTGCCCATGCCGGTAAGAATCACCCCCACTGCATTGCGTCCGGCAGCCTTAGCTGTTGACTTAAATAGCACTTCAACACTTGGCCGCTGCCTGCATATCAAAGGGCCGGTCTTGACCTGGACAAAGAATCTGGCCCCACTGCGCTTGAGCAGCATATGGTAGTTCCCCGGCGCTATGAGGGCCACCCCCGGGAGAACAGAATCGTTATTCCTTGCTTCCCGTACCTCCAGGGCACAGAGCTCATTGAGTCGAGCGGCAAAAGACGCGGTAAAATTTTCAGGCATGTGCTGGACTATAACTATTCCCGGAGAATTGCGGGGCATGGCCTGCAAAACGGACTGGATGGCCTGGGTCCCTCCGGTTGAAGCCCCTATGGCCACCACCGCGTTGGTCAGCGTCCGTTGAGCCAGGGATACAGGTCGAGCCCTGACCTGGCCGGTATCACCGGCAGGCGGCCCGAACCGTCTCAAATCAGCCTTCGCCGCAGCGTAGATCTTATCCACCAGGGCTGTGGACATGTCCGCCACTGAATAGGCCGAGCCCGGCTTGCTCATTACATCCACGGCCCCTGCGTTAATGGCGTCCATGGCCAACTCCCCGCCGTGGCTGGTCAGGGAGGACACGATAATCACCGGCAGCGGATAGTGTTTCATCAGCTTGCGCAGAAAGGTCAATCCGTCCATGCGGGGCATTTCAATATCCAGCAGGACCACATCGGGCTGCAATTGAACGATCTTATCCCTGGCCACATATGGATCAGGAGCAGATCCTACGACCTCGATTCCTTCAGCCTGGCCAATTTCCCGGGTAAATACTTGACGAACAATGGCCGAATCGTCGACAATAAGGACCTTTATTTTTTTCATTTAGTTACATTCATTCCATGTTCGTGGTCACATCCAACCGAAATCCTACTGGATAATCGTCAACCAATAAAACCAAGGTGGGTTGATCGGAGATGAACTGTTTCCATTCCCGCTCACTGCACACCGTCTGCACCGGCGGCTCTAGATCCACGACAGCATCGGTTCCATACAGGGCTTCAGCTAGTGAACCGCAGGCCACATTGATCAACTCGCTGAGTCCGCTCTCTGCAATTCCGGGATCCAAGGGATCCTCGGTTTCCAGCCCCAGGATGTTCCGGCTCAGGCATCGGCAGAACTCCGCAGAAGCCATGACACTCAGCCTGCCCTTCTCCTGTCCGGCAACATAGGTGATGGCAGCTTGAATATAGGCCTCTGCCTCAGGCGCATTGAGCGCATGGGTCGGAACCGCATCAATGAACATGAAGGCAAAGTCTTCAAAGGTCTTTTCCAAAACCCGGCTCAAAATCAACGCCTTATCGGTCATAGCGGCTTATCCTCTTTGGCCAGTAAATGCTCAACAGTATCCTTGAAGTCTTCCGGCATGAAAGGCTTTGTCAAATAAGCGGTTACGCCCATGGCTTTGAGTTGATCAATACGCTGTTGATTCCGTTCAGTCGAAATAATCACTACGGGAATACGCTGCAGCAGTCCGGATTCGGCCATCGATCTGACCATTTGGATCCCATCCATCATCGGCATGTTGATATCGGCAAACACAATATCCACATGGTGGGCTTGGAGGGTGTCCAGTCCTTCCTGACCATTGGCAGCATAATACATCTTTCCCAGATCCAGACCGGAAATCTTTAGGGTTTTTGCTACCATGCTGCGGATGATCATGGAATCATCCACAATCAAAACATTGTGACTCATACTAGTCCGCCTTTCTTTCCATGATGGTGGTATTCATGGGGTTTACAAACTGGCTGTCTCAATTTCCGGAAACATCATATACGAATTCCTGCCCCAGTTTCTTGATCACGAATTGTTGACTGTCCAGATGCAGACGGATTGTTCGCGACTCATTGCCGCCCACATCCTTGACATGCATAAGCATCCCGTTTTTCCACAGTATCTTGCGCAGAACAGTCACATTGCGCTCACCTATTTTAAACAAGCTGTTATTGTTCAGCACATGAGCGCCCCCGGCAACCAGGACCATAACTCTTGACTTACGCACGCCCATATTGAACAACCGGGTCAAAAGCAGGGAAAGGCCGGTATCCACAAACATGCCAGGACGTTGCTTGGCCTTTTCCTGATCCACCTTGGACAACGGCAACATGCAGTGAATCATCCCCCCAATACCCAAAAATGGATCATACACCGCTACTCCAACACATGATCCAAGAGAATACGTAACCAGCACATCATCAGATGAATCGGTTATTTTCATTTGCGCGATATCCACAACGACGAGAGCCATTCCATTTCCCAAAAACATGTAGAGAGGTTATGGTCGAATATACACTGAAGGTTCGACATTCTGAAAGGAACTTAACATACCGGACAAACTCTCAGCATGCCCGACAATGAGATACCCTCCTGGTTTGAGCAGTCTGTACATCTCGTCCAAGAGACGCTTCCTGATCCGATTATCAAAATAAATCATAACATTTCGGCAAAATATAACATCGAATGGTCCATGCATTGGAAAGGGAACCTCGGAAAGGTTCAACCTGGCAAATGTAACCATCCCTTTCAATCGTTGACAAACTGCTAAATTTTCGTTCTCCCCTCGTCCGGAACGGGAAAAGTATTTATTCACCAGTTCCCGGGGGACTTTATCCATCCGTTTTTTATCATAAACTCCGCAACGGGCCTGATTTAATACCCGGGTAGAAAGATCCGTGGCCAAAATCTTTGTATCAGCAATAGAACGTAACGTCTCGCACAAGGTAATGGCTATTGTGTAC
>Ga0182239_1000308_pt1 | contig 18343 bp, 19 predicted proteins | sample hydfrate6_PW_210_FD_132456 | JGI IMG/M metagenome (GOLD analysis project Ga0182239, IMG submission 132456) | Subsurface microbial communities from deep shales in Texas, USA - hydraulic fracturing test 6_PW_210 | ecosystem: Environmental > Aquatic > Deep subsurface > Shale gas/oil reservoir >... | reverse complement strand
TCCCACTTGCACCTTTATTTGCAATAACTTTCTTATATGCTTTGTTTAAGTTCTCTCTTGTTGTAATCACTTCAATTAATTTCATTGCTGTTACTCCTCTGTTTATTACAAAATTTATACATATCACTCATCTAAATTAAGACCTTATCCCTCGGTTACGTTCCTACTCTTCTCGTCCTTTAGATTTCTAGCTTATGTATTATTTTATCAATAACGATTTGTACTATAAATCGTTTCAGTCCTTCAGCTGTTATGCCTACTATGACTTCATCTGACTCCCTCCCCAAACCTTTTTCGACCATATCTTTTGATATGTGGGTAGGGTCTCCCAGGGTAAGACACTAATCTTTCATTCCACAACCTCTTGATTTACAACTTTGGTTTACGTTTACCTTTCGGGCTTTAGTTTGGATTGCAACCTCACCCACCTAATCGCCTTATCAAGTTTCTGTTCGTAGGCTCAAGAATTTTGCTACACCACTTCCTTCATCTATACCATTTCTGATACCAACTTGTGGTTCGCTACACTTGGTGGTAAATACCTGTGGCTAGACTTTCACTAGCTAGATTAGTGCCATGCCTGGCACACAATCCAAAGCCTTTTGATAGGCTTTTTACAGGATAGTTTTTCATAGACCAATCGGAAAATGAGTTCTCCTTCCCGGCCTGCATCGGTGGCAGCAATAATCTCCGTAACCTCAGTTTTTTTCATCAATTCCCCAATGATTTTCATCTGTTTTTCTTTACCCTTTGAAATGACATACTTCCAATTTGAGGGCAGGATAGGCAAATCTTCATATTGCCACTTGGCATACTTCTCATCGTAGCGATCAGCAGAAGCAAGTTCTACCAAATGCCCCACGCACCATGAAACTATATAACCATTACCCTCCATACATCCGTCTTTCCTAACATTAGCACCAATAACCGTGGCAATGCTCTGTGCCACGGACGGTTTTTCTGCTATCACTAGCTTCATTCTTTCATACTCCCTTCTTTGGTGTTGGGGATAGGCTCCTTATTCGGTTTATCCCTTTCTTCGTACTTTTTCTCATTAAGGGCGGAAGTTTTTTTCTCCCACCCCTTCTTAGGCTTTTGCACCATCATTTTTTCATAAACACTGTCAGTGAAGTAGGTCATCGGCTGTCAGCCTCACTTTCTTCCTCATCATCCACTTCATATTCTTTTTCATATTCGTCCTCGTCAGTGTCTTCATCATCTTCAAAATCATATTCTTCAAGTGCTGTATTGCCTTTCGTACTTGGCTTGCCTTTTAGCACTTTGAAATAATAAAATGCACCACCGCCTATCATTCCCACAATCAGTAATAGGAGCAATGTTCCACCTGCACCGTTACCTTTTTCTTCCGTAGGCTCAGGAACTGCTGTAGAAGTTGAGGTCTTTCCTGTGCATTTAGTAAGATCATTTCTGCAAAGAGGACAATTCGTATCTACCTTTCCTTCTTCACAAAGGTCGGTACAATTACATAACTGTGGTGCTTGGGGCTGTTTTGGAATTTCTCCCTCAATCAAGGCAAGCAAATCTGCCTCATCTACAAGATTTAAGAAATGGACATTTTCTTTATCGCCTGCTCGGTCAATGATTAGATAGAAGTAGTTTCCATTCTTGGAGACAAGGGTTACAAACTGTTTGTCCTCGGCTTGTTCCCCTGCAATATCATCTACAAGGGTCAAATTTCCATCAGGAGTAAGGGGGGCATTTGCAGACCTTGTCGGTTCTGTCACTTCTGGAATGAGTGGAATTTCCTCCTCACCACCTCCTGCAAAAGCTGTGGCTGGAAAGATGCTAAGACAAAGTAATACTGCAAACAAGACAGTAAAGATCCGAATATTAATTTTCTTCATGGTTTATTTCCTCCTGTTTTTGATTGAAAAAAGACGTATCGTTATTCTCTCGATACGCCTTTAAAAATGCAGATAATTCACTGGTATTCATTTTAGTGCTGCGAACAAGTGCCACAATTTCAGTATTTTCTAGTTCTGTTCTTTGCTGTTCTAGTTCATGAAGTTTTTCTTGCAGCTCTATAATTTTTTCTTTTGTTTTTGATATGTCCAAAAGAAGCTTTTCTCTTTTTTTACTCATGATTTCCTCCTTAATTCAAACGCCCATAGGCATAGAAATGTTCCGTCCAATAAGGGGTATTCACAGAGGCATACTGTATCGGATTTCCCGCATGGATCATCATTCCATTGCCTACATAGATACCCACATGGGATACTGCACCACTGCTTGCATAGGTGCCTGTGAAAAAGATAATATCTCCAGGTCTTGCCTCACTTGGAGGTATTTTAGCAGATTGGTTGAAAATGCCCTGTGCTGTTGTTCGGCTCATAGGGTATACTCCTGATTGGTTTAATACCCATGTAACAAAGCCGGAACAATCAAAACTAGTGCTTGGAGAGCTCCCACCCCACACATAGGGATAGCCTAAATATTTTTCTGCCTCTCTAATAAGGGATGCAAAGGCAGGATCAGTCAGAGCATCAGGCGGTATATCATAATCTGTATATTCGCCTTTGTTATGGACATAAATATTGCCCTCAAACAAGTAAGGCTTGTTGCCCTGTGTTTCCATATACACCCCAAACATTTCATATTGTTGGGCAGTCAACTGGCTCTCTGCAAGAATACTAATGTCCTTATTCTTCAGAGTGATATGGAGAATGTAATAATCATAGGGGACTTCCACCGTATAAGTATCACTGTGGGAATTCCCATCCTCATCTGTCCAAGTGTCGGTGTGTGTTTCTGTTCGGTAACGTGCCTGTACTTCTTCTCGAATAGTAAGGGTATATTGCTGGTTAAATAAGTTTCTTAACTCTGCCTGCACCTCAGACCTTTTATATCCCTGTAACTTTGCTGTTAGAAAAGACGCAAGTGTAAAGGGATTATGTCCGATTTCGTCTAAATGATACTGGTATTCATCATAATCAGGATATTCACTTTCGATGCTGTCTATACGTTCCTGTAATGCCCGTTCCAATAGGTCATAATCCTTATCAACGGCTACTATATCCTCGTCCTCGGAAGTGTAGGAAGTCCCTACTATGCTTTTAAAACCTCCTTCCATCATTATAGAGAAGGAAGATATTGCACTGATTAAAAACATAATCGCTGCTCCGACTCCAAGAGCAAACAAGATACCCTTTTTATTTCTGACAATAAACTGCGTGATTTTTTCAGTGGCACTTGCAGTCTTTTGAACCGCCTCTTTTGTATTCTTAGCCGCCTGATGAGCTGTCCTAACACCATTTCCATAACGCTTTGCAAAGTATTGCTTTTTAATTGATTGCTTTTGATGCCAGCGGGAAAAAGGATTAGTTAAAGAAGAAGGGTTATCTCTCAAACTCTTTTGGTACAGATAATTAACTTCAGCTTTCACCGTCTTCTTTTCTGCTTTTGCAAGCTGGCGATAAGGTTTTAATTTATGACTACGGTAGGCGCTTTGTATCCTTCTTGCTCCAAACTCCATCCCTTGCTCCGTCTTATGAGCTGCTTCTACACCCACATTATCCTGCTCACTTTCACGGATTTCCTTATGCATTTTATTAAGCAAGGTCCTCCCAGGAATAGCCTTAACTGCATGAGACAGCTTAGAGGGTGGTTTTGGTTTATCGTTTTCTTCAAAACATAAACGCACTTTTGCTTTGCCTGTTTTGGCATCAAAAGTGCGTTCAGTGACAAGACTTTTTTTCTTTGGGATTTTTGCCTGTGCCTTTTCTAATTTGTCTGCCGCTTTTTCTGCTTTTTTAAGCGGTTTTTCAAGTTCAGGGGCAGCACGTTCTTCTTCCGTAAAGGTAAGCCTTGATACCTTTCCTGCCGGACGGAAGGGTCGTTTACTCTTTGGGCTCATAGGATACCTCCTTGTTTTAGAATATAAAAAAACCCGTCACAATTAACGGGTAAAGTAAAAGTAGTTATTCTATACAATTAGTTCTTTTTTCATGTAATTTTCTTCTTCAATCCGGTCTAATATAGTTTGAAACCATGGATTAAATGCTAATTGAGTATCCAAAGCATCTTTATATGAAAAACCCATTGTTAGCATCATCATTCTTAAGCCATGTAATTGGACTTCAAACCATTCGTATGTTGGATTTCCTGCAAGTTCTCGTATAGTACTTCTTGAAACAAGAAAATTCTGCGTATCTCCCAAAGAAAAAGCTTTAATAATTTGAAGAAAGTTGCCTTTAGTAGCAAATTTACGAGCATAGACATCACCACCGATTCTATTCCATGGTGGAATATCCCCAGTAGACATTCTATATGACTCTATCAATTGTCCCTCTGCTAACCGTATATGCTCCAAACCTTCTTCACCTACATAACTCCCGATAGGCATACCTTTAGGTTTTTCTAAAAATTTTCTATACATTCTTTCGTTTCGTTGTACGATTGGTTGTGATAATGGCGATTGGACTAAAATCGTGTATCCTAGTTTTTTGTGTTCCTTGAAATAATTTTGTATTTGCTGATATTTACAAGCATTGTCATCTATTGGTAGCATTCCATTATGTTGTTTAAATCGTACATATAGATCCGAGGCTAAACCGATATAAAGAATTTCTTTTGTATTATAGTTCCAGAATGAGTATATTCCTGCAGATGCCCAACCTACTGTATCAAGTGGCGAACATATTTCTTCTATATATTCAGCCATGTTCTTTATTTCATCGTTTGTGTATGCATCTAAAATTATTGTTCCAAATATAGCAATCACCCCCTAATGTATTTTTTATTATAGCAAGTTTTTCATACCAGCAAAAGTATTTTATAAATCAGTGATTTCTGTCAGTTTAGTGGTCATAATACGATAAAGCTCTGTGTCTTTCGGAAATTTATCAGCAAAAGGTAAAATCACATTGCCATAAAACAATAGCCCTTCCCCTTCGCCCGATTGGGTCACATAGGAAAGCTGATGTGGGGATATGTTAAGCTGTTTTGCAAGAATCTGTCTATCTCCCGATGCTTGATTAAGCATATAGATGAAGTCGGAGTTTTCAAAGATATTCTCCACTTCACGAGAGGATAACAAATCTTTCACATTTTGGGTAATGCCCGTTGGAATTCCTCCCCATTTTCTAAACCGTTTCCATATCTCCACAGAATAGGCGGCAGTCTGTTCCTCCTTAAGTAGCAAATGAAACTCATCCATATAATAACGGGTAGCACGTTTCTCCGCACGGTTAACCGTTACCCTGTTCCAAACCTGATCTTGCACCACAAGCATACCTAACTTTTTAAGCTGCTTGCCTAACTCCTTGATATCAAAGCAGACAAGACGATTAGTAATATCCACATTGGTACGATGATTAAACACATTTAAGGAGCCTGTTACATAGATTTCAAGAGCGGCTCTGATATGTTGTGCTTCTTTTTCTTCCTGATTTTCAAGGGCATTATACAAGTCCTCCAAAATTGGCATCTTTTCGGGTACCGGATCTGCAAGGTAGTCAGCATAAATAAGTCGGACGCAACGGTCTATAATACTTTTTTCCACAGGCTGTAATCCCTCTTTACCTCCCACAATCAGTTCACACAAAGACAGGATAAAGTCCGATTTTAAAGACAAAGGACTTTCATCTTCGCTATAATTTAAGTTAATATCCATTGGATTTACATAGTCTGTGCTTGTAGGAGAAATTTTAACCACCTGCCCATTTAGGCGGTTGACTAGTGGATAATACTCTGCCTCTGGGTCACAAATAATGATGTCATCGGTAGTAATGAGAAAGATATTGGTAATCTCACGCTTTGCTGAAAAGGACTTACCACTGCCCGGTGTTCCCAAAATTAAGCCATTGGGATTTTTAAGTCGTTTACGGTCTACCATGATAAGGTTATTGCTTAGAGCATTCAAACCATAATACAGTGCCTCTCCACTTGATTGGAATAATTCTTGGGTGGTAAAGGGAACGAAAATTGCCGTAGCGGAAGTCGTTAGACTTCGCTGTATACCTATCTGATTTAATCCAAGAGGCAAAGAGGACATAAAGCCTTGTTCTTGCTGAAAGTCTAATCTTACCAACGTACAGTTATGTTTTTGGGCAATCCCTGATGCCTAAAAAGCGATGTTTTCAAGCTGTTGTTTGCTGTCAGCGGTGTTCATCACAAGAAAAGTCATAAGAAACATTCTCTCGTTTCGACTCTGCAAATCTGCAAGAAGCTTCTTCGCCTCTCCCCCATAGGTAGCAAGGTCCGAAGGAATAATGTCCATGTCATAGCCGGAACGGACAGCCTTCTTTTGCTCTTCGATCTTCATTTTATCAAGGTCAGTTATCTTTCGCTTTATGGTCTTAATTGCCTTTGTTTGGTCAACAGACTGAATATGCATAGTAATTAAAAGGTTGTTTTCCATATCAAGAAAGTCTGCAAGTACCCTGTCATTGAGTTCAGGAGCCAGTATCTGTAAGAATGAAACTGCACCGTATTTACCACCTGTTTTAAATGTCCTACCCTCACGAAATTCAAAAGAGGATGGAGCAATAAAATCTTTGGTAGACAGTCCTGATGCCACAAGCCATTTCCAATCAAAGCGAAAAGACTCATTCCCATCCATTCTAAGAATATTGTGACAGAGCTTTAACCGTTCTTTTCCGTTAAGAGGCTCTACCGATACCCCCATCCGTTTTAGTCCATTCCACAGGTCATTTTCAATTCTCTCTAGCCTTGGTTTTGCAATTTTAATACTCTCTGCCTTAATGCCAAAGGTCAAATACTTGGTTTTTGTCAAACCGTTATTCCCCTTTTCAAGCTGATTGTGGAGCATATCTGCATATTCAGTACGGATGGTGTCAAAATCATCCTGTTGTGGCTTAATAGAAATACTGCTCTCATAATCTTTTACATTGGCATTCATGTTAAGAAAAGAAAGCTGAAACTTAATAGAGCTGTCAAAGTAGTTAAGGAAATCGCACCAGCTTTCAAATATAGCGGTCTTATCCTCGTTTTGGGCGAGTTGATAGTTGATGTCTTGAAAACGTATGGTCTTTGTGTAAAAGCGATCCCTGACATGGCAAATACCATCGGGGAACATACGCAAATAGGGAATACTGTCCTGTGCAGTTTTTTCCTTTTTATTTGTATTTCTTGCCCGTAAAATAGCATCGTTAATTTCCCGTCTATCTGCTTTTGACAGCTTTGGGCGGTTTGTTTTGTTTGCGTGTAACAATGTGCTTGACCTCCTTATCTAGTCTTGCTTGTCGCATGATGGCGGCATAAAAGTTATTTGTTTTATAGGGTCTTTGTTTTGGATTTAAAAAACGCAGCTCCAGGTAGTGCTTTGCAATTACTTCAAGGGGTTGCCCATGCTTTTCATACATGGCGAGCATGAAAAAAGGCATCATAGAAAAAATCATGATAAGAGTTGCAACACTTGTTCCTGTTCTATTTTTAAATAGAAAAAACAAGGGCAGTCCTACCAAAAGGGCTATGGAAAAACAGATAAGCTGCCGTTTAGTAAGGTTAAAAACGACCTTTGTTTTGACGTTGCTTAAATCTTTTGGTACGGGTACATAAGCCATAAAATCCTCCTTTCTGTGTTGTATTAATGGGCATTAAAAATACTTTTTGCCAGTGAGCCTGTCTTAAACAGGGTAAAGCATAGGAGTACTGTGTACCCTACACAAGTCCAAACTGCACCCATAATATCGCTATCAGTGGCAATGGATTGCACTAATACTGCATAAATACCTACGCATACCATAATGAGAAATGCTTGAAAACCAAGAGCCAGCATTGCCCTTAGATAATTCTGTCCCATAGCTCCCCATTCACGATTTACCATAGTTGCAAAGGGGATTGCTCCAAGGGAAGTCATAAGATAAATTTCAATCATCCGGCCATAGATGATTACAAAAATACAGATAGATAATGCGTGCATGGTCAGTCCTACAAACATACTTTGCAACCACAAACCAAACAAAGGGCCAAGCTCCATTTCCATAAGCCGTGTTTCCATATCTGCTATGACAGTGGTGATGTCTATACTGGTTTCTGAAATAATCACACCTGCAGCATTGGATACGACGTGTTGTGATACATCAAAAATCCCCATAATGATGTTAAAGGTGTTAGTTATAATCATTACAGCTATAAATGTTTTGAAAATCCATTTAAAGAACATGAATGTTTCAATATCGTGAAGATTATTTTTTTCAATGACCATTTGTATCAGTTCGTAGCACATCACAAAAGTCAATATAATGCCGGCAATGGGGATAATTACGGTTTCGGATAGGGATTGTATCATGGAAAAGACACCGCCATTCCAAGCTGACGGTGTCATTCCTACTTCCCCTGCGATTTCACCAACCCTTTGGTTGACGTTATCGAACATCCCCGACAAGTTTTCCGTAATACCACCGACTAACACCTCTTTGAGCCATTCGGTAATGCTGTCGATGATGCTTTGCATAAGGCTTTACCAATTAACCAAATAACCCAGAAAGCAAAGGCACAAGGGTAATGCCAATCAGTGCTACGCCACCGCCGGCCATAAGTTGTTTCATACCTTGTGATTTTGCACCTGGATTGTCATTTCCATATCCCTCTAAGAGATTGATAACTCCCCAAATACCAAGTCCTGCTCCAAGAGCAATTACAAGTGTCTGCAATACATTTACTGCCTCATTAAAAAATGCCATAATTAAATCCTCCTAAATATTCGTTTTTTAGTAAAAAAATAACCGCCTACTCAGCGGTTTGAATCTCATCTGTAAGGTCTATTTCGTAAACATCATATACCTCATCAGGCTTTGGTTTCAGTTTTGTGGACAGATACTTTTCAATATTAAAGGTGTTTCTTTTATCAAAATCCGATAAGTATTTGTAATTGGGATGCTTTGTAATGTCATACTTCTCGGAGAGAAACGGGCGAACCCCTCGTAGCTGTAAAATGCACTTGCCTCCGTCCATGACAGCAAGTTCATCCATACTCATAAGCTCCTTTCCCAGCTTTTGATAATTAAGCCCGTAACTTCTTTGTGACCCTCTGGTGTCGGAAGTGTTAAACATATCAATGGTTTCTTTACCGAGGGTTTCTGATAAATCCTTGAGGGTTGTTTTTTCCTTCCCCCCAAGAAAGATCATACTGTCGCAGTTGCCGATAATGGTATCGGCGTTGTCTTTATACAAAGCCTTTAGCTGACTTTGTGCCTGTAACACAAGGCAGGCAGAGATTTCACGGCTACGGATTGTAGCCATCAATTTTTCTAGTTTAGGAATTTGCCCTATGTTGGCAGCCTCATCAATCAAACAGCGAACATGGACAGGTAGTCTGCCGCCGTAAACATCATCGGCCTTATCGCAAAGGAGATTAAACAGTTGTGTATATGCCATAGATACTAGGAAATTAAAGGTATCATCGGTATCGCTAATGATAATAAATAGGGCAGTTTTTCTATCACCCAATGTATCAAGCTCCATTTCATCATAAGCAGTCAGCTCACGCAGTTCTTTTATATCAAATGGAGCAAGTCTTGCTCCGCAAGAGATAAGAATGGATTTTGCAGTTTTTCCTGCTGCCAGTTTGTATTTTTTATACTGTCTTACAGCAAAGTGCTGTGGATCTTTTTCCTCCAATTGAGCAAACATTAAATCCACAGGATTTTGAAAGTCCTCATCATCTTCCCTCACCTCTGAGGCATTGATAAATTCAATAAGGGTAGAAAAGTTTTGTTCATGTTCGGGAGCTTCAAAATAGATGTATCCAATAAGAGCTGTATAAAGCAAAGTTTCTGCTTTTACCCAAAAGTCATCCCCGGCCTTTCCTTCACCTTTGGTATTGGCTATAAGGGTGGTGACTAGCTTTAAGATATCTTTTTCGCTTCTGATATAAGCAAAAGGGTTGTAGTGCATGGATTTTTTAAAGTTGATGGTATTAAGGATTTTGATTTTGTATCCTTCACGCTGCAATAACTTCCCGCATTCCACAACAATACTGCCTTTTGGATCAGTGACCACATAAGAGCTATGGCACTGCATTAGATTTGGCTTTAGCCAAAATCTAGTTTTTCCAGAGCCAGAACCACCCACAATAAGTGCGTTTTTATTCCTTGCGTTCTTAGGGTTTTTGGGACGGTTTGACATCATAAGATGTTCTGTTTGTGTGAGTATCACGTTGTTTTGGAATACAGGGTCTACAAAAGGGCGTATATCCACGGCATTGCCCCATCGTGCAGAACCATACTCAACTCCTTTTCTATATTTCTTAGCGTTTTTTCCCTTGATATAAACCACAAGACGGATAATAACGGCAATCAGTATACCTATTAATAAATCCTGGGGATATAGACTTGGCAGTGGGTTTTTAAAAGCAGCTGAAAAGCCATCCATTAGATTTAGGATTTTATCTGCTATCTCATAACCTGCCGCATACCTCCATGACTGAGACACCTTTGTAAAGAATAAAGCAAGAAACAGATAAGGAGTATTCAAAATAAGGAGCTTTTTTATTTTCGTATTCATAGGCTTTGCTCCTTTTCCCTGTTTTTTACCCTATCAGTAATCGTGTTTTTTACTAGCTCTGTAAACTTTTTAAGCTGTGCCAGTACAGAGGTTCTTGCAGCTTTCTTCATGGTTTTTGCTGTGAATTCGGTAAAAGCAGCCGTAATAGCATCTGCATCCCTACCTTTGAAAAAAACAAGGTACTTGGGCGGGCTTACGGTTTTATCTTTTTTGATGGCAAAGTCCACACCATATTTCTTTGCCACACGTTCAAAGCTCCTAATGTTTTTATCCGTCACCTCAATGTTGCTCATACCTTGATTTTGTTTAGCAAGGTCTTTGACGCTCTGCTTTCCATGAGGGATTTTGGGGCTATCCCTACCTTTATTCTTTTGTGCTTCCAGGTATTTAAGAATCGCCGACTTTAGAATACCTGCTGTCAGTTTGCTGGTGTTGATAGCCAGTGCTACCGTTCTGTTTTCTACTTCTTCTTGCATAATAATCGCCTCCTTTCAGGCACAAAAAAGACGCTTTGCAATTCCTGTAAATCAGGTACAAAACGTCGTTAATCTGCTCCATAGAAATCGTGTTTTACAAGCGCTGAATAGTAATTGTCTATGGTTGATGGTGCATTAAAGAGAGTAGCTAGTAAATATCTCTTGATGTTGCGGATATATGTGGTCGTCTTTTTCAGACATTCAAATACATATCCAATGTGTAGACTGTTGATCCTTAATAGCTTTTCTTTGACAAGCTGTGCAGGGTAATCATCGCCAGAAACATTGATAACATCTTTGGTGGAACAAAGTGTTTCCACCATAAGGTCAACAATTTCATTAAGCTGGTCACAGTTATGATCATGCTTTATATACTCATACTCAATATTTTTTAATACCAGCTCTTTAACTTCATTTGCGCTATTACATCCAATCTCATCATATCCCATCTTCTTTTTTGGCTCACTACTTGATGGATACGGATTTGATGGATGGATACTTAATCCCTCTTTATTTAATAAATCAGTTTTTATTATATTAGTACTTAATTGGTGGGGATTTCCCAAGATAGGTTCACCCTGTTTAGGTTTCTCCAAGATTGGCTTTTCCAACACTGGATTATCCAATGTTGGATTTTCCCATTTAGGCGGAACATCTGTAGTATCAAGCTTTTGTGGCTTTTCAAAAATTGTATATTCCGTTGTAGTAAGTTGTCCTTTGTCATTACGGATACGCCTACGGATTAAATATCCACTTGTTTCAAGCTCTTTTATTGTGGCATTGATACTGTCAATTCCGTCCTTGCAGATACAGGAAAGTCCTTTTGTGGTGTAATCCCAATTATCCGGTAAGGAAAGCATAAGAGATAATAAACCTTTTGCCTTTAGGGAAATCTCTGTGTTTCGCAAGTGGTGATTCGCCATAACTGTATAATCTTTTGTCTTTTCCACTCTAAATACTGCCAATCATATCACTTCCTTTCATGCTGAAAAACAAAAAAGTCGCAGACAGTTTAGCGACTATTATCAGCGTATTAATAGTTTCCCTTTTATCGTTCCTGTTGTTGTGCGCGTTTTTTGTGCCAGCCTTCAAGCAGTTTAATAATGGTAGCTTCCATCTGCTGTGTTGTGTAGCTTTTAGGGAAGTATTTTTTAATTTTATCTCCTGTCAGCGTTACCTTATCTACTTCGCCTTTCTTTTCTTCACTCATAATAGCACTCATAACCTCAAGGCTTAACTTACCCTCAGCACTAAATTTCTTTAATCGCTGTGCCTGTGAAAGAGATGGAGTAGCCTGTTCCATATCCATAGCCTCAATCAAGTCGGTCTGTTCTTTTTTTTTGAGATAAGACAGTTCCACAGCAGGATTAAAAGCTATTTTCTTTTCATCTACCATAGAAAGTAGTTCAGGTATAAGTTCAGTCAAGCGGATATATCTTTGTACCTGTCTTCCACTATCGCCAGATTCTTTTCCTACAAGATCTGCGGTTTCCAACTTCCCGACAACTTGTCGGGAAGTTAAATCATTCCTCGTTCCCTGTCTTTTTATTGCATCTAATTTCATCTTATAGGCAAAGGCTCGTTCACTTGGCAAAATATTTTCTCTCTGCAAGTTGCTGTCAACCATAATGATAGTAGCTTCATCGTCATTAAGATTACGGACAATTACGGGCATGCTAGAAAGTTCGGCAAGTTCACAGGCTCTTTTACGGCGGTGTCCTGCTACAAGCTCATAACCACCTTCGTCTCGGGGTCTAGCAATGGCAGGAACAAGAACACCATACTGTTTGACACTTTTAACCGTGTCAAACATAGCTTCATTGTCAGTGACTTTAAATGGATGGTTATTAAATGTAAATAACTCGTGCAAAGGGATTTCCACAATTTTTTCCCTGTTTTCATCAGCTCTGCTTTCCTCGGTGGAAAACAAATCATCTACCGATGTCAGTTTTATGTTTTTGACGGAGCTTTTCAATTTTAAGTACCTCCTTGGTCAGATTTTTATAACCTTCTGCAACCTTACCTTTCGGATCATGGGCAAAAATGCTTTTCCCTTCTGCACTGATTTCAGCAGCTCTTACAGAGTGGGGAATATCTGTGGCAAATATTTTAATACTACCTCCGTAAGTTTCTCTAAGCAATGTACTGATGTCCTTTGCAAAATTAGTGCGATTATCTACCATTGTTAGCAAAATACCGTCAATCTTTAGTTTTGTGTTAATTTGCTTTCGTACCTTGCCAATGGTCTGTAAAAGCTGTTCTAAGCCTTTTGCTGGTAGATACTGCGCCTGCACTGGTATGATTACACTGTCAGCAGCAGCTAGAGCATTAACCGTCAACATACCTAATGAGGGCATACAATCCAAAAGAATAAAGTCATACTGCGTTTTTACTGTATCGAGATACTGTTTTAAGATAGTTTCCCTACTCATAGCATTTACAAGTGATACTTCCATGCCAGATAGTTCAATGTTGGCAGGAAGTAGGTCTACATTTTCCTCGTGTCTTAAAATTCCCTCCCTCCTTTCAATAGGTGTATCTGTAATTACCTTACCCATAACAGTAGCAAGTGTGGTGAAAATAGCGTCTGGTTGGGAGTGCCCTAAACTAATAGACAGACTGCCTTGGGGGTCACAGTCTGCAAGCAAGACTTTCTTGCCCTCCCGTGCAAGTCCTATGCCTAGATTGGCACAAGTAGTGGTTTTGCCTACGCCGCCCTTTTGGTTGGCAATTGCGATTACTTTTGCGTTCAATTTTGTTCCTCCTTTCGATTTTGGGCATAAAAAAACCGCTTACTTTGAAGTAAACGGGTTCTTATATAAATTTAATACAATATTTATTTTGGGATTGCAATCTCAATCATTGGAGTAGTCTCAATTTTAGTAATAATAGGAGTGTATAAATCAACTTCTACTTCAGGAGTTTCAATAGAAACCACAAGGGCATATCTTATTTTCTCGTTGTATTTACCAAGATGACCTCTTTCTCGCCACCAGCCAATAACCGGATAAACTGCAACATAATTTGCATCACACAGATTTACAGCTAAGTCGTCACAAAAATCCGAATGTATTGAGCCAACATCCCTATTTCCAACACCTAAGTACCAATCTCGACTACTTCCATCGCCACTATCTTTTTTATCATCACCACGCATTTTAATATTAACACGCTTTTTGAAATCTTCTATAGTTTCATTAGAATTAATAACATCAAATCTAAGACCACAAGAAGGATATCTATATTTGTCTTTCCAACCAACTTCTCCCGGACCTGGTTCAATAAAATATGAAAGAGTAACCCTTATCGTTGCTTTTGTCTCTCCTAAAGACCGTAATACTTCTTTTGGCCAAGGTATATCGTGTAAATGCATTTCATTCATATGATTTTTTGTAAACGGCTGTAATTCCCCTTGTATAATCAAATTCACCGAATTATTAACACATTGAATCGCTCTTGATAAATTAGGAACACCATAACCACATGTACGCAGCAAATGTTTTCTTCCTTTTGTTTTAGAATCTTCTATGCAAAACTGTCTATGCATACTGTTAGTCCATCTTGCAGAATGCACCAACAAAGCTCGTACTGTTTCAGGCCATATACCCGGATATTCTGCATAAATTTGCGCAGCCATCCATGATGCTTGTGCAGTAGCTGAACTCGTTCCCCAAATAGTTGAAAATGGACGTACTAAATGATTGCGATATGTAGTTAAAACAGATAAATCATCGCACTCAGTATAGTCTGTATCATTTGTAGCCATATTTCCCCCATCTAAAAGGATTTCAGGTTTAACTGGCCATTTATTGCTCCAAGTTACAGAAGTAGAACTATACGGCGATAATTGTCCTACATCAGCAACTGGTCGAAAATGCTTATAACTTGAGTCTGAAATTTGAATATCATTCGCTAATGCTCCGACAGTGATTGCGTTCCACGATTGTCCTGGATTTTCTACTCCATGAAGAATACTAGAGTCAGGATACTCATTATAAATTAGCTCTTCTGGAAATACATTTCCTGCACTAATAAAAAACAAGCGTTTTTCACCGTTTTCATTTGCACCTGATGTGATACTGTCCACAGCAGCAGACCAAGAAGTAGGGCTACCATCTTCTGTGTTGTAATATGGAGACGTCACAGCCATACATAGCGTTCTATCAACTTTTGGGTTGCATATTTCCGCCAATGCAACAGCTTGTTCAGTAATCGCCCCATATAACTCAATTGGATTTGCTCCTTTTGGTGGCAAGATTTTAACGGACTCAATTTTATGGTTAATAACTAAGTTATTTGGATCTATCAGTTTATCTTTTAAATTATTATATAAGGCTACTCCTGCCATTTCAGTCCCATGCCCCATATGGTCAGTTGCTCCCCAAGAGTTTTTAACAGATTGTACTGTTTTTGTATCTTTTATTGCTGGAGCAATTAATGGATGTGAATTATTTAAACCTGTGTCTAGCAAACAGATAGCAGAATTACTGTCCTTAAATTCTGTTCGACTCAATAATTCATCTGCCCATTCCTGTTGTTCTAAACCAGATAGTTTGTCAAAGAAACTCGTAGCTTCAGGTGCTCTACGAATTTCAGTTATATATTCGCAGCAACTGATTAAATTAGACAATTGAGATTTATTCGCCTTTATCAGATGAACGATACGTTCTGGAAAAATCAACTTGTTATCATCAATAGCTATTTCCAATGTTCTGCAACACTCTAAGATATTGCTTAAAGCATCCTCATAAAATAAATCATCATATCTAATCCATACTTCACACCATTGGGCAATTTCGTTTGGAATATCCTCTAGTTTTCCTATCCAAAATGAATCTAGCATCGCAACCCTTATATCTTCAATGCTACGAATTAAATCATTATTTTTTGGAAATCCTTTTTCAGTTACTTCCGATGCATACGCTTCAATTTTTTTAATAAAATATGATTCCTTTCCTGCGGGAATATAGACTGTTGCTCTAATTGTTTCCGTTTCTTCATCAGATTTTACATTCAAGAGGCGTATCCCTTGAGTTCTGTTTTCTAGGCTTTTTATTGCTAAATCATGCTTAGAAGCACTAGAAAACTCAAGGTACACGCCTTCTTTATATCTTATTGCAGCCACTTGCTTTTGAGTTGCTGAACGTTCGTAGCATTCGTTCAATTTTCTCTCAATAAATTTAGCATGTGCTTTACTATTTTGTCGATTGGGGTAATTTTTCTCGATTGGTGTTGAGCGTGAAACGTATGGAATAGATGTATTAGTTTTGTTTAAAAAAATATTCTTTTTTTCAACCGGCAATCGTTACGCCTCCTTTCCAGAGTATAACGTTAATCTTTCTCTAACAAGGTTCAGCATCTTATATTCTGTTATTATGTCATCATCCAATATAGAATCCTTAATAGCATCTTCACACACTTTAATTATTTCAGCATGACTTAATGCAATCGACGCTTCAATTAATTTAGTCGATGGAGTAAAATCACTTTGATAAACTGATAACTTATATTGATACAGACGTTTTACTTCGCTTTCAGTTGGCATTGAATAATGCAAAACATCATCAAACCGCCTGAATAATGCCTGATCCAATAATTTTTGGTTGTTTGTTGCCGCAATAATAATGCTTTCGGATGAATCCTGCTCTATAAATTGTAGAAAAGAGTTTAGAATTCTGCGCATTTCTCCAACCTCATTGTCTAAATTTCTATCTGCTCCAATCGCATCAAATTCATCAAAGAAATAAACACCAATTGTATTCTCAATCGAATCAAAAATCTGCCTCAATTTAGAGCTAGTTTCACCCATGAATTTTGTGACCAGTTTATCCATTTGCACTGTATAAAGCGGCAAACCTGTTTCAGAAGCTATTACAGAAGCAGTAAATGTTTTTCCAGTTCCCGGTTTCCCTTCAATTAGAATTTTACGACGGTTGCTCATCCCATAGTTTTTCAATTTGTTTCTGTTTTTGAATTCATTTAAGATTCTTTTGATTCTATCATATATCTCATCAGACACAATTAAGTCCTTTAAACTTTCAGTTGGAACTGACATTGTCAGCATAGGATTGCTTTGCATATGATTAAAATGAAGTATGTTTGCTCTAACATTGCTTGTTTTTTCAGCCAGTTTCTTCAATTCACGCGCAAGAGTTTCGTGGTTAAGTTTTGCCTCATAAGCAGCAATTTGCAATACTACAGTTTTGAATTTCTCATTGTCATTATCATTATGGGCTTTAATTAAGCTTTTAATTTGATCTGCAGTAGCCACACACAACACCTCCTTGCACATAATTATAGATACTATATTATACTTTTTATGGTGTCAAAAGTCAATTGTACACAGATTCTTCTGACTACTCTTCAAGTCTCAACACTTTATTTTGAGCTATCTTACCGAAAAATGATTCAATGCATCCTTAATTGCTTTCACCTTCTCTGGTGTTGGGTGTTTCCTTGGATTTTTTAATTCTTCTACTGTATTAGGAGCATCATACATCGGTAATCCTAAATCCCTTTTTACTTCTGCAATATAGGAAGTGTGTACCTTAAAGCCATATTTACTTTCAATATACTCTTGTATCATCTTATAGGTAACTCTTTCGCGTACTCTTTGAACCTCTGTTTGTTCAACAATTTTGCCCACAGGAATTTTCCCTTCACCTTCACCAAACTCCACATTTACGTTGATATGTGTGTCTGCTTTTTTGTGGGAAAGAAGTACAACCGTCTCAACGTGAACACTATGGGGAAACATATCCACTGGTTGCATTTCATTAATATTATATCCGTAATTATTTAATATTTTTAAGTCTCTAGCTAGTGTTGAAGGATTGCAGGATACATAAACTATTTTTCTAGGATTCATATCTTTTAAAGTTTTAAGTACCGATTCTTCACAACCTTTCCTTGGCGGGTCTAGTATTACAATGTCAGCTTTAATCCCCTTATTATATAACTTAGGAAATACATTTTCTACACTTCCCAGGTGGAAGTTTGCATTTTGAACTTCATTTTCTTTCTTATTTTCTTCAGCACTTGAAATAGACTCCTTTACAATCTCTATACCGTGAACCTCTTTAGCTTTATTAGCTGCTATAAGAGATATAGTCCCTACACCACAGTATAAATCATAAACTATATCAGTATCTTTTATATCAGCATATTCTATGGCTTTAGAATATAGTTTATCCGTCTGGGTATGATTAACCTGAAAAAAAGTCTGGGGGAATACTTTAAATTTAAGATCAAAAATATTATCTTTAATATACTCATCACCATATAACAATATGTTTTTATTTCCCAATATTCTGTTAGTTTTTTCATCATTGATATTTAAAAAAACAGATTTTATATTAGTTATTTTTTTAGTTATTTTC
>Ga0182239_1000306_pt1 | contig 18393 bp, 14 predicted proteins | sample hydfrate6_PW_210_FD_132456 | JGI IMG/M metagenome (GOLD analysis project Ga0182239, IMG submission 132456) | Subsurface microbial communities from deep shales in Texas, USA - hydraulic fracturing test 6_PW_210 | ecosystem: Environmental > Aquatic > Deep subsurface > Shale gas/oil reservoir >... | reverse complement strand
CCGTATCCGCAGAATCTTCTCCGTAGGTAAAAACGTACTTTCGCTGCTGCTCATGGAGTAACTTGCCTGCAAGCGATGTTCCCGCCCAGACATCAAGAATATTACGGTTCATCAAAAAAACCTCCCGTAATTTCATCAAGGGTTGGTGGAGCCCCTGCCTTCCTGATTGTCAATTCAAGACCAAGGCTATCTAGAACACGTATAAGCTTGCGCACGCCAATCTCAGGAATGGTGCCATTTTCGATCTGACTGATCGTTGCACGCCCCATTCCGCAAATGCGGGCAAGTTGCTCCTGCGTCATTTTGCGCCGCTTGCGTTCCTGCCTTATTTTTTCACCGACTAAGAAAAGCACATTCTCAACCTCAGCAATATACGTTACATACAATACAGCATCAACACATGTATTATATACAGAACAAAACCGCAATTAAAAAGTTTTTGTTCTGTATATAATACATAAAAGCGCCCAGCTTTTCCAGAGGGGTTCTGAGGGGGGGGGGGGGGCAAGCTAATTAGCTGAAATATAAAGTGATTTCTTTAGAAAAATATCCTTTGGGACGGCCATATCGTTCTTTTTGTGTGCGAAAAGGCCGATATAGGGCCTGGGAATACCAATTTTTGGAACATTACTGATTGAAGATCAATGACTTATCGTGGCCCGACCCTAAGGACTATTATTTCGATATTATGTGATTGGCCCCACTCCTGTGTAAAGCAGGAGTGGGGTTTTTTGTAGAGCTATCCGGGTACGCTATTGATTCACAGATTCAGACAGTACAGACTTAACCCATTGGTTTATGCTCTGTCCGTTCGCTGTTGCTGCCTGTACAACCTTTGCATGTAGCTCTGGTGGAATCCTGACATTGAATTTGCCTGAATAACTTTTTTCGGGCTTAGTGCCTTTTTCTGCACACATTTCTAAAAAGACCTTCAGGGAAATTTCCCCTTCTTTCTTCAAGGTTTCAATATCTTTGGCATAGAAATCGGCACCACCGTTGAGCCCCACAAACTCTCCTCTAAACATCTCAATTTCGGGATCATAGACAATGCTGGCCTTGTAACCATTTATATCCATAATGTTCATCATGGCGACACCTCATTTCTTTTTAGCCATTCCCTGATAGAAGCAACCGCACCCTTGTCGGTATTGGGTGAGGGGTGCGGACGGTGAAACACTCGGCATTCATTGAAAAGCAGGACACCTATGCGAGAGCCTTCCCGCTCGGTGATCTCGGCTCCGAGCTCTAAAAAAAGCGCCTCAATATCCTTCCACTTAATATTTGCGCTAACAGGCCGAGAGAAAATCAACTCGAGAGTTTTCTTGTGTTTTCGCTTCATGGCAAACTAGTACCACATACCAGTACTACTGGCAAGCGCTGAAATAAAACACATTTTATTTGCAGGCCCTTCCCACTCAGACTTAACGTATCCAAGTTGAATCTTTTGATCTTTATAAAATGGCAAATCTGTCTTCTTTTTTGCAGGGCATTAAAGACTCAACTTTCGCAGCCCCCCCCTGAACATACTGAAACAACAAAGCAATACGACACTAAATGTCGCACCGACAGATATACTGAGGACAATTCTTACTCTAAACGCAAATAAGGAAGAAACTGTTTCTACATCGAACAAACACCAACAAAAGTGTGGTCTTTACCGGTGTAGGCACGGAACCAATACTGAATGCGTAAACCCTCCCTTCAGCGACTTCGCACTTATGAAACAGGAGGATTTATGGAATCAAAAAGAATCTCCGGACTTGAACCATGGTTGCCAAGACAAAAAAGGACAGACAGATTGGGCCTTGCGTTACCTCCCGGGAAGGATGAACTCCGTACACCTCTTTTTCGTCTGGCATCAGAACCATCTGGAATTGGATCCGAACTCTATTTTGTCAACGATAGCGAAGAGACTTTGATTTCCGTGGGTACAGAATACGGGGGATCCATTACCGTGGATGACGAAGCAGTTACGCTTAAGACCGCCGAAGGGCATATCTACTGCAATGTTAAACCCGGAGAAGCGGTCAAGGTTGAAGAATTTGATGGCTACTACGATCTCGACTATCTATTCCAGGCAAGAATCTATGTCGAAAGTGCAAAGCTGGGAAAACTACAACTGGTCACCTATCCAAGCAAAGGTCAGATCTCAGACCAGGAACTACTCTGGGATACGTTGGAACCCGCTAAACACGTCAATGTCACCTGGGACAATAACGAGGAAGATTGATCTGAATAAGCAGCACACTAAGCAGGGAGAAAATTACAGCATGACAACAGATAAGAGTTTCAGAGCCCAGGGGTGTCTACTCGGCCAGCTGGCTGGCGATGCCCTCGGCAGTCTGGTTGAATTTCAATCGCCAGAGGAAATCAAGCGCAGCTATCCTGATGGTGTTCGAGAGCTAGCCGACGGTGGCACCTGGAATACCATTGCAGGTCAACCCACCGATGATTCTGAGATGGCACTGCTTCTTGCCCGTCTACTGAAACAGACAGCAACCTATGATCCGGAGGCAGCTCGCAAAGAGTACCAATACTGGCTGAGTTCAAGGCCGTTTGATTGCGGCATGACCATTTCTTCTGGACTGCGGGGCACCCCCAATCCGGACAGCCAAGCCAATGGGGCGATGATGCGGATCAGCCCCCTCGGCATTTTCGGAGCCGGATTTGAACTGAATCAAGTGGCCAACTGGGCCATGCAGGATGCAGCGCTCACCCATCCAAACCTGATTTGCCAGCACGCAAATGCTTTATTTACCATGGGCATTGCCCACGCGATTGACTCAGGTTGCGACCGCGAGACGCTATACCAACACATAATTCAATGGGCAATCGAGCTGAACGTCGATCCCTCTTTGCTGGATATCATATATAAGGCTGCCGATGTACCGCCAGCGAACTATGTCCACCAACAGGGGTGGGTGCTAATAGCGTTCCAGAATGCTCTATATCAGCTGCTCCATGCCCCGAATCTCGAGGCCGGCATAATCGACACAATTATGCGCGGGGGTGACACCGATACAAATGCTGCCATATGTGGGGCGTTGTTAGGTTCTATTTGCGGCCGGGATGCCATACCGGCACAGTGGTTCGACACACTACTGGAATGCCGCCCTGAGGCCGGAAAACCGCGAGTGCTTCAACCGCGACCGGAATGCTTCTGGCCTGTTGATGCGCTAGAGATAGCCGAATGCCTGGTTAATACTTAAGTTTACTGTTATCGGGGAAAAACTGGGTAAACTCAAACCCCAATCTTACCCCCGAACAAAGGCTTTAGCACAAATAACCATTTGCTTTCAGCTCTCCCATCTGCTGTTGCCCACCAATGCATATACTGAGGTCAACGCTTACTCCAAACCCAAATAAAGAGGAAACTATGACCGCACCAATAAACTCCAACAAGATTGTGGTCTTTACCGGTGCCGGAATCAGTGCCGAAAGTGGAATCCCCACCTTTCGCGACTTTGACGGCTTATGGAACACATATAATATCGAAGAACTTGCCACCAAAGCAGCATGGGAAAACAACCCTCAGTTAGTTCTGGAATTCTACAACCAGCGTAAGAAGAAAATGGCCATGGCACAACCTAATGCGGCTCATCTCGCTGTTGCTGAGCTTGAAAGAAAATACACAGTGGTTGTCATTACGCAGAATGTCGATGATTTGCACGAAAAAGCTGGCTCTTCCCGGGTTATCCATCTTCATGGAGAGTTGAACAAAGCTCGCAGCAGCGCCGATGAAAACCTCATTTACCCCCTTGAAGGTAGCGATGCAGAAATAAACATCGGAGACAAATGCGAGCATGGCAGTCAACTGCGACCGCACATCGTGCTCTTTGATGAAGAAATTCAAAATTACGCTCTTGCCGTGCAAAACTTTAAAGATGCAGGCAGGGTTCTGGTCATTGGCACATCCCTCTCCGTTGAACCTGCCGCAGGGTTAGTCAATAAGGGCAGGCACCATGCTGAGAAAGTCATTGTCACCAAGGATATAGCCAGAAAACCGCGCGGATATGAGCTACTGAAGGGAAACGCTGCCAATCTGGTACCATATGTGGCCAACTGCTGGCTTAAAGGCCAAAAAGTCCGAAGTTGATTTTCGGCGTTAACTGTAGCTTTTTGCAGCTCAATCAAATAGCCGGTTTACTCCAGGATATGTGCCAAGGAGAGAAGATGGAAATCACCGCCGCAATTGAACACTGGATCGACACTACCAATACCCAGTATGCAGAAAAGCGTAAAAGCTGCACGCGCTGGAGTCAGCTAAACGAATACTATCCGGAGTCGACACTGAACCGAGCCGGATTCGTCGTTATCGACCAGCTCCCCTTCCCCGGTTCTACACTTATCGCTAACTGCGGCCTGAACGCTGTGTCACCTCTTAGTCTGCAAAAGGTCGGCGCCATAACCTACGGTGAAACATACTATGTTCGTCCGCAGTATTGTGACGACATTGAGATCCATTTTCACGAATTAGTTCATATCGCGCAGTACCAATACCTCGGTATTTGCGGTTTTTTAAAATTGTATTTGCACCAGATAATCAACTATGGCTACCACAACGCTCCGTTGGAGATAATGGCCTACGCCCTGCAGAAACGCTTCAGAGAAGAACAGGATCCATTTGACGTTCCAACCAAAGTTGCGCAACAGCTTTATAATCTAACCGGTTTGAGAAATTCTCAAACTCTGTAGAGCAGTTCTACAGGCTCCTAAGCTCCACTCCACAATCTGCTGAAAAACCCGCAACCGCGAACGCTGGTTCTGCACCCCCTGGAATATTGTTTCAAAATCCGGAGTGTATTTAGGCGCGGAATTTAATGGGAGAGCTGTCTTAGCTTCCTGGATAAATGTTTCGCTGCTTGATTGTTCTATGAGGTAGGCGTTGCGTTACTAAAGCAATAAGGAGAACGTCACAAATGCTCTGCTTAGACCAGTTTACTCTGGAATATGCAGTTTAGCGGCTTGCTCCCCACCCAGTGCTCATCAATTGCGCAAAATCCCTTCGTGACAGAACATCAGAACAATCCCTCCAGTCCTTTTCAGAGGGCTGCATGGTCGTGGTGTAGCGGAGGTCAAATCCGGTTGCTTCTTTCTGAGCGTTAATATATTCATCTATCTTCTCGCCCAGGGTTTCGATGTCATCAATCCATTCGTCCTTGATGGTATCCGGCAGTGAGCCAAACAAGTTGTAGCGATCACGCATTCGTTCCGAGAGCCGTTCATATACCGTCTCGTCTACGGTTTTTTCGTTGACAAGATTGAGCATATCGACCTTCTCGCGCACTTGGCCAAAACGCTTGATGCGACCAATGCGTTGTTCCAGGCGGGTGGGGTTCCATGGCAAATCGATGTTAATCAGAGTTCCCAGTGTTTGTAGGTTGAGGCCTTCACAGGCAGCATCCGTAGCTACCATGATTCGGATCTCATGCTCCGCAACCATCTTCTTCAATATTTCGCGTTCGCTGAAGACGCTGTCACCTTTTTGATAGAGGCGGCTGCGTCCAGCACCGGCATATAAGCCGATGGCTTCATCCGGGTAACGGTCCGCGAGTGCGTCGGCGACCCACTTGGCGGTGTCATAGTACTGGCTGAAGATGATGACGCCGTGGTCGAGCCACTTTTCGCGCTCCAGGTAATGAATCACAGCGCTGAGCTTGGGGTCTTTTTCAATACGCTCCAAGCGATCAATCAGGCGCTGCAGCACCGTGCGCTCCTCCCCCGTTTCCAGGGTCAGGTCTACTTTTTGCTCGTCTTCCTCTTCATGTACGGTGCGACCTTCCAATAGCATGCGTGCAGTACTGAGCCCAGCGGCGATACTGGAGCAAATACGCTGTTCCATCAGGTTCTTCATGAAGCCGCCACCTTTACCGCGCTTCGCCAAGGCCTTGCCGAAATTGCGCGCCTCGATATAGGCTTGGCGGAAGTCCTCGCTGGTCCGCAGCGCCTTACCTTCGAACAGGACGTTGAACAGATGAATTTCCTTGGCGAAGGTGGAATCCGGATGAACATCCACACCTACTTTGGTTAGCAGGCCCGCGTCTTCCAGTGTTGTCCGCTTCCGCAGCACGATATGACGCACGAGCGGATTTTCCCGTTGAAAAAAGGTCGCACCCGCCATCTCGCGGTGGAGTTCATCTTCCAGTACTTCGCGCGCGTCCTCGGTCAAATCAGTGAATGGCTTTGCTGTCTGCCAATCATCGCTTGTGAGCCCAAGATCCTGGCGGATGGCACTGTATAAGCGCCGAGCCCGCGGCTCTTGCGTTGAGTCCACAACCGGGAGTGGTGAACGGAGGAGTTCCCAGGCAAACGAGGGTTCAACAACTTCTTGCTCTCCAGCCAGTATGGGTAGCACCTCCCGCGGGCGGTGCCATTTGGCGAAATCGTTGCCCAGAACAAATTGACCCTTGCCTTGATGGAGAATGCCCATCAGGTCCCATAGGTCTTCTGAACGGGTCTGAATCGGTGTGGCTGTACCCAACAAAACGTGATCTGCCCTTGCGGAGATCTCTCGCATAAACGCAAGCAGCTCGTTGGGAGTACCCGCGTCACGACCAAAGCCCTGGCGGCTGCGGGCCTTATGGGCCTCGTCGAGAATGACCAGTCCGTAACGCAAACCCAGCAAATGTTGTTTTTCCAGGGAATCACGCATCATTAAACCAGTGGATACAATCCCAATACGCAACGGGCACTTGGCGATTTGCTCGCGGCCTGCGGCGGATATTATGCGGCCATCATAGTCCAGCCAGACTTTCTTCTGGGTGTCCCAACGGGCACAGGGGATGCCGAGTTTATCGATCATCTCCGTCTGCCACTGCTCACAGAGCGTCGCCGGAGCGAAGATCACTACCGGCCGTCGCGCTTTTTGTTCCTTGTCGCTGAGAAGGCACAATGCCAGTGCGGCAGTACCCAGAGAAAGTGTCTTGCCCAACCCCACTTCATCCGCCAATAACAAGCGCACGATAGTGTGATTGTGATAGTGGCGCAGACATTCGGTGATAAACCCTTGCTGCCAGGGCTGAAGGGACAGGCCTTCCCGGTAGAGAGGTGATTCCACCAGCGCTGCTGGCGCTAAATCCTCGTCATCATCGATCTCATCGAACACCACTTCGCGGCGGTAGCCGCGCCTGCGCACTTCGCGGATCACGGCCTCGGGTAGCGGCCGGGCGGCATTCCAAAGGAAGTCAAACTCCTCCTCGATCCAGGCCACCCCTTCGGCGGATTCATCCTCCCAGAGAATTTCGTAGTGGCGTTGCCACCCGCTACAGGTTTCGTTCATCGAACCGATAAAGCCAAGCTTGCGTCCATCAGCCAGTTCGATGACGCCAGCCTTGCCGTGCAGAAAACCGCAGATGCTATCCGGCGCCACACGCACCGCTTGTCCATGCTGCACCAGGAAGGCATCCAGGCGGCGATAGCGTTCACGGTTGAGCAGCGCTTCAGCCTCCAGCCCCTGTTCGTTCCAGCGGCCAATCATCTTGGATTCGCGCAACTGGGCGACTTTGAGGTCGTCCGGGTGGATGTCTACATTGCAGACAATCTTGACCTCAGGGATCGCTTCCAATAGTTCATTGGCGACTTCAAAAAGTGAGCTGGTGAAATAGCCCGCGATGCGTTTATAGCTGCGCGCGCCCTTGAGGTGCTCCAGCAGGAATGAGCTATCCAGCCGATGGGTGCGGGAGGAAAACCGGCGTATGGTCATGAGTAAAGTGCCTATTTCCTTGGCTTTACGCCGCCTCGCCGCCCGAGGCCAAAGCCTACGCGGTAGAGGTCAGGCATATCAATGCGACCATCCTTGCGTTCCTCAAACACCCCAAGGGTGAGCAAGTCTTCACGTAACCCTGACCAGCCTCTTTCTGCATGTTGTGGAGGCAGCCGGCCTCCCATATTAGCTTCCTGTATTCCGCTGGGATAAATTTCTTCCCAGCGTTGTTGGATAGACTCAAACGCGACAGGTACTGTCAAACCTTTCAGCGGCGTGAGAACTGCCTTAACCCAAGGATAATCCTCAGCCAACTCGTTGACGCGGATCTCGGAGGCATTTTGCACCCCGCGCTTTATACTCTCAAAATGCAAAGCATGCTGGTGATCCGGGTAGCGATCCAAAGTATCTTCCGCCGCTTGCCGAATTGCCGCAATGAAGGAGCGAGGAGATGTCCGCCCTTGTCCATCTGCCAGATGCCCTACTGTCCAGATATAGGGCACGCCCCGCCGTCGGTCTCTTCCCATCCAGTGACCAGCCAATGCTTCAAAGAGAGAGCGTTGCTCGGGTGTCTCCCGTTTAATCTCTTCATTCGGGAAAAAGTGGCCATTGTCTTGCCGCGGTTCATCTCCCAAAGTTTGGATGTAAATGTTTCGCAGGGCTTCGCCATATTCTCCGGGTCCATTCAGGAGGTATTGCCACAGCAGTCCGTGCAAATCGTGGCGCGCCCAAGACAACTCAGCCTTGGTTGCCAGCAATTTAGAGGCATCTGGAAAGTCAGTAACGGTGCGTTCTAACTGGTCTTCGCGTAGAAAAATCTTGGCGGAAAGGTGAGGATAGGGCTTTAACCAAAGAGCTACGCGCAGCAGCGCTCGCACGATCTGGTCCATGATGTGCCAATCATTACTTAATCGGTCCAGAGCATCGAACAAAATGATGCCATCCCGCTTTTCTCTACCAAGCAATTCGCTGGCAAGTGCCATGATTTTCGCGATCTCTTCAGGGTTATTCTTGACCCATTCGACACTCTTTTGCCAGCTTCCACAAGGGATGGATCTATCAATAAGGTTTGCTGCCCAGCGAGTGATCACGGTTCGCCAAACAATATAAGGATCGACGTCCAATTGCATAAGATGCGCAAAGGTTTCCGCATCTGGGTAATGGTTGGGTTCAGGGCGTTCTGCAAATCCAATGCGAATCTCTGCCCGATCCAGTTGCGGTATTGACGAGCCCAGGCGTTGTCGTAATGCCTGATCGTGAAGAGCCGCGGTCCAAACCGATTTGCCCACACCACGGGTTCCGACTACCAGCTGGCACTCTGGTCTCAATGCCTTAAGGTGGGTTGGCGGCACGTAAAGGTGTTCCAGTGGCGGCGCACTACCGCTGTAAGACGTATCTACCGGGAGCGCCTGTAAAATGGCTTCTCGAATCATACTAAGCCTATTCATTATCTTTCTCCTGAGAAGTCATTTAATCCGTCAATCAGTGATCCATAAATAGACTCCACCTGCTGTGGATCTATTTTTTCAAGGCGGGAATGTAAAGACGTCAACGCCGCAAAGCCACGATGCCAATTTATTGGCCAGGGATAGTGCGGCGCTCCTTCGTCACTGTCGTCAAAGTTCCACAATTCATCTATCGTTGCTCCTGGCGGCACTTCGTCATAGAGAGCATCAGAGAACAAATCCCAACTGCGTTCTCTCAAGCTGGAGAAATACTCGGCTGCACCAGTTTCCGGAATCAATGCCCCCACTAGTTGCAAGCGCTCTCGAATGTCTCGTACAACGCCAGCTTTGAGCCAATATTCGAATAGAATTCGATAACCTGACCAGGTCTGTTCGCCATCAATAGCAAACATAAACACTAAGCCAGCGCCGAGATCCGTTACGCAGCTGGAGGCCACCTCGTCGATGCCAGAGCGGGAGTCGATCAAGATGATACCGGGTTGCCAACGCTGTTCCAGTTGATCCAGCAATCGTCGCAGCCGTTGCGACCAGCCTTCCTGTTTGCCGTCGTCATTGATCTTTGGCATCCAGACCCGGCCAAGCTTGGCGATATAGTCACCTGGATCATTACCATGAGCAGGCACCACATAAATTTCGCCATCATGGGCAAGGTCGCTGGTGGCCACCATATCCTCAAACACGGCAGCACCATTATCGACCAGGTCCTCCACCAACCAATCGGTAATGCCGTAAGTTGGCCGCTTTTCTGCAGGCAACAAGCCGGATGAAAGTCCCGGAGATTCAAGGTCTAAATCCAACACCAACACTCGATTGCCAGACTGAGCCAGCGACCAGGCCGACGCGGCCATGGCGGTCGAACGACCAACCCCTCCTTTTATGGAGAAGAACACCGCTCGTGGCACACCGGTGGAGACTGGTGCAATGTTGGCCCAGCGCCCCTCGCTTGCCAAGCGATCAACCACAATAACGCCTTCAAATCCTTCAAGCGCAAATCCCGGCACATCAGTCAGCACGGTGGTGATGTCGTCCTCAAACAGAATCATCTGCTCTGCGGGGAAGGCATGTGCCCCGAGCTGCTCCGCCAGTTCCTCCGCGATTGAGCGGCAGCCAGCCAGTGCGTCTGCCTCCCGCTCAACTTCGGCGGACACAATTAGTCGGACGCGTCCGTTCAGATCCCGATTGACAACGAGCGGCTGGATGCAGGCGATCAGCGCCGTGTGAGGAGCCAGCGCCTCCTGCACGACCGGTAGGATTTGGTCAAAGGTCATCATATTAAGCCCTCCAGTTGGGCTTTTCGGATCAGTTGTCGTACCTCATTGGCACCACCTCGGTGCGGCTGGACCCGGGCCTGATCAAAGTGACTTTGATTGGCGTAGCGTTGCGAGACATCCCAGTCTTGAAAGGGATTATTAGCAGTCAGGCCATAGTTGGCCCCTTGGTGATGGCCGCTACGATAGGCTTCATAGCGCGCCCAAATTCCATCAGCATGTTTACGGTCTTGCCTTTCGTCCGGCCTGTTCTTGTCGGTATCGAATCCCATACCAAATGCCAACATAAGCTTTTTCAACCCACATTCAGCGGCCATGCCAAACAGTTGGTCCGCATTAGCCCAGCGCGCGGCCTCAAAGAGTTGCTCGGCGTCCTGCCAGTGGCGGTTATGTGCATCCAGAAAATCGCTTTGCATCCTGTCTCCTTGGTGTTACTGAGCTACTGCCCCAGTGCCTTCAGGTTTTTGAGCCTTGCGCCGAGTACTTCGGCGGCTTCACGCACTGTTGCTTCCGGGGCTTTTCTCTCCATAAACCTAAGCATGTCAATCAGTAGCGGGCGAACCTCCATAAAGTCCGGCAGGTCTTGCTGGAATTGCTGGATCACAGCCTGCGGCTCCACCTCGGCCAGTAATTGCTGCAAACCGATGATCAGGTGGCCTAACCAGGTAGGACCGATTTCAGTGCTGTCCGTGAGTTCTCTTGAGGTGAACTCGCTCACTCGCTTGAGGCGAGCCGCGTTGGCTTTCATGTCACCCATGACCCTGGCGTAGTCCTGTACCCGGAAGGCCTTGGCGAAGTTTTGATAGTTATCCAGTTTGGACGCGCCGGTGGTTTCCATATCCATCATGCGCAGGTAAAAGCGCTGGATGCCGGACAGCCGAGCCCAGGTCTCAGCACCTAACCCCTCTGGTACCAGCAGGCTATTGGCTGCCTCGGCTGCCTGCTGCACGATTTCATCGACCACTGTGACTTCGCCCTTGGTGCGGGGCCGCAGGACAAAGCTGGTGACATCCTCGCCGCCGATGGTGGTGTAGGCTGTCAGCACCTTCAGTGCGGCAGCGTAACCCGCCATTTGCAAGTCGGAGTCGTTGAATATCGGCTCACCGTGTTTATCCTTAATCTCTTCATTGAGATGCATCATGGATTCGATCTGGCGCTGCACCTCGGCGCGCACGGCGGGCAGGATGCGCTGCTTGAAGCCAGCCCGATCATCCTCAGGGCGCTTTTTAAGCATCAAAATTACCGTACCCTGAACATAGCCGCCTTTCTTCAGCTCCGAAGTGGTTTCGGTGGCGATATACCAAGCGGCGACGACTTGCAGACCCGCTGCCCAAAAGATGCTGACCATGTCGGACCAGACTCCGGTGTCCTGATGGGTGAACATCACGCACTGCATGCCGTTCTCCGGCATATGCTCAGCCATGGCCTTGTAGGCATTCACCATACCGGACCGGAAATCATCGCCTGACCCTTTGATGGCGAGTGCTCGACGAGAGTCCCAGGTCCATTCATCAAACGGCGCAGGAGGATTTTTCCGCAGCCAAGCGATAAAGAACTCGGTGATTTCATGGTACATCACCGCATCCGCGTATGGCGGATCAGTCACAAAGAGGTCGCTATCGGAGGGTTCGTTTGCAGGTGTTGTTTTAACTATTTCATTCAGATGTGAGAGGTCACAAAACCTTGCATTACCGATACCCCATTGGGAAAGAAGAAAATAGGAGCTTCGGACGCCATAATTGATAAAGGTGTCAAGCGCTTGGTTATAAAAGAGATTCTCCGGCTTGTCCCAGCCTGTATGCCAATGACATGCCTTATTGTTCCAGTCAGCTGTCTTAGCAAAAAATACCGCCATTGCCGCAGGTTGGCCCGAGTTCCAAGCATGTCTTCGTAAGAGGCTTTGGAAAAGCAATTGGCGGGCATTGAATAAATGATGCCAGTAGACCCAGCCTCGCTCTCGTATTGGTTGATCGGTGTTATACCCGGGCTCAATTGCCATATCGGGCACCAGGCCTTCGGACTGCCAATCGACCAAGTTTTCCTCGACTATGTTTTCGACTTGGCGCTCCCGTTGACGATCTGCTTCTGTGACTGAGGCAAAGAAAGTTTCAGGTCTAGAACTGCCCAAGGTTTCCTTCTTGATCCAATGGATGGCGTAGAGCCTCTCTTGGAATATGTCATCCGGTTTTGGCTTGAACTCATGCTTCTCCCACGGGCGCAAACGATTGGCCGTATTACCATCGCTGTCGCGGTAGTCGCCTCGAAGGGTTTTAATGGGTGTGCGGTAGATTTTGCCGTCCAATTCATAAACCAGGGCACCGTCTTGCACCGTGCCTTTTTCAGCGGCCTTCATCTCCTCCCCGGAGGCGCCTGTTATCACCTCAATATCGAAGCGCTTGTTTTCGTGGTTAGGGATAAGCTTGGCAATAACATTCCGAGACTTAGAGATCACCCAGGAGGGCGACATGGGCACCAACCATCCTGTCTCCGGACAGCGGGTTTCCAGGCAGTAAAGGTAGGCTTTGGCGCGGTTGCCATACTCGTCGAGCTCAATGCCGAGGGCTGTGATCTCCTCGTCTACGGCCTCGGCCACTGTCCGTTGTGCCTTCTCGATCTCTGCGCGCCGTTCAGGGGAAGCCCCAATGATATTCAGCGCGCCCCAGGTCAGCATACAGGCGATAGGATTAAGGTCAGAAGCATAGACATCACAACCAATGCGTGCCGCCTCGAACGGGATGGAACCACCACCAGCAAAGGTATCGCCAACGCGAGGGCGGTGGCCGTAGCGCAAAAGACCCAGTTGCTCCACCAACTCCGGTAGGGAATGAGCGCTTATTCCCAGGTCGGCGTAATGGTGATTTACCCTAGACCACACAGGCGCAAAGAGCCATTCCTGGTCGACCTCCTCTGGGCGTTTGCAGAGGCTCGCTTTCTCCTCGTAGCTGGTAAACGTTGTCAGTGCTTTACGATAGAGCACTAATTTATCGCTCTCCTCAATGTCTCGGCGCCAGCGTAGAGTGACTCCTTCCTCATCGGCGTCAAAAGGGCAGCACCAGGTCTCAACCTGGTCTGCGACGAGGCGGCTGTTTTTGATGGTGTAGCTGAAATAGTCCCAAGGGTTGTTAAGTTCGATTCGAGCTGCAATATCCTTAGGCTTGAGCGCGCCTTGAACTAAAGCACGCCGAGCCAAGCCTTCGTCATCGAAGGCCATCAACTTTTCAAAGATATCCAAGTCGGCCTCGGCGTCCCCAGTTTTCGGCAGTAGGCTGCCCAGCACAATCGCTCGCACCAAAATGAGCGGCTTGCGGCCCTTCCAATAAGAACCCAAACCCGTCAAGGTCTGCCCGAGGTTCGCCTTACGCTCTTTCTGCGCTTCAAAGGAAACCTTCTGTGCAGGAAAGACTGCTTCGATCAGCGCCGGGGCGTCCTTAAGTGCAAATGGTGTCAAGCCAGTGATTGTTTTTTCAGCCGCTATTTTCGTCATGAGTTACTCGCTATCGAACAGGTCGGGCATGGGTAAGTCCAGGCCCTGCCGGGGAAATTGTTTGCGGGCTTGGGGCTGAAGCAGCTCGCTCTGGGCCACATCTCCCAAAGCATGGCGCAGAGCCAACCGCCAACCCTTGTTGCCGTCTTTGACGCCGCCCGTACTCATGGCGGTCATGCCGAATAGCCACCAGCGCTCCTCTGGCCGCAAGGCGAGCCAGTTGCGCACGGCCACAGGGATCTTGTCCATATCCATCCCTTCTACCGCCCAGGCCAGCACGCAGAGCTCCTTGCCCAGCAGACGATCCACCGGGTTTTCCCCCACCTTCCAGGCGGACGTCTTGAGATTGTGGGCTTTAAGCCGGGCGTTGAATGCGCGCTGCACTTCGGCACGGATGGCGGTCCAGCGTGGGCGTTCCAGCAGTACGCGGTCAACCACTGCGAGTTCTGCGCTCTGGGCTTGCAGCCCCAGGTATTCGCTGATTTGTACCCGGCCGCTGTTGCCTTTGGGGATGATGACCTTGAAATGGTGCGGGTCGGAGGTGGCGGGCACGCCGAAACCCAGCGTCTGGGGTAACCCCTGACGCCGGGTTTTGTCGTTGCTCGGTTTGCCATGAGAGCTGCGACTGGCGCGTGCTGCGGGCATTGCGCTATTCCTCCTGGGCGACATCGCCTGGACGCAGTTCCATGCCGGCTATCTTGGCGAACTCCTTGGCCTCGAAGCCGCTTTCGAACTGGATACCATCCGAGACCGTAATGGCCACCGGTGCTTGGGTCTCTTGCAACACGTCTCTTAGGCTGTTGACGGTGCCTTCGATCATAGTGGCCGTGATCTCTCGCTCCTGGAAGCGTACGGTCACGGTATTTTCACCTTCCCCGATTTCAATCCGTACTCCCTTGAACCGGGTGCCGACTTGGTCCCGGAAACGATTGATAACCCCAAAAACACGGTCTGTCGTATCTAAGGCTACACGTTTCCCGCTACCCAGGCGCGCTGGCTTGGTGTCGTCGATCTGGACCCGCTTGTCACCGCTGGCGGGAATCTGGAAATCGGCGTTTTTTGTCGCCTCACCGGCTTTGGCGTGGACCAGCAGTCGCACCGTCTCGGGGCCGATCTCGAAAGGCCCCTCGTAGAGCTTCCCGTCCTTGGGATTGGAGCCATCGAGGGTGTAGTGCATCTCGGCGCTGGGGGTGCACTGCAGAGTGACAGTCCGCTTATCGCCAGCGGGGGAGACCTGATGGCGAATTTTCAAATCCGCCAACCAGCGCGCCGGCGTGCCGGCCTCGTATTTACCAGTGGAATCTTCGACCAAAAAATAGAGCGTGCCCTCAGCGGTATGGAAGTTCTCAAGGTCATCCACCTGCGGGTCGCTTCCGGAAAAGTCGGGCTTGGTGGAGTAATACACCACCGGGCTTTCGCCTACGTGGCGTGGCGTCAGGCTAAGGATAGACTCCCCCGTCTCAGGGTGGGTGCCTACAAGGGAAACATTGACGCTAGTTTTCTCTTTCGGAAAGGGACCTTTCTCGATGTAGCCATCCTCGCCCAACCGCCAACGACCTTGTTTGAGCGCCTCCGCTTTGAGGGTATCCATACCACTTGCACCCGGCATCCACGGCCAGGCAGAGTTGCTTTTGGCCCGGGAAACAACGTCCTTCCATGGTGTTCGACGGTTTTCCTTGCCCGCAGGCCAGAGGTATTCCTCTGCCATGGCAAAGTACTGGTTGAAGTCGTCGGCCAGGTCCATCGCCAGCTTGTAGTTTGCACGCGGGTTGGCCAGCAGAGCTTCAATTTGTGCTTCGGCCGATTGATCGCCTTCGCCCAGTTTTAAGCCGTTATCTATCGTGACAGTGGCCAGAAACTCACGGCCGTCGATGTCGTCGACGCTGGGGAAATAAACGCGGTTGTAAGCAGCAGAGAGCGCCTTGTTGAATCGGTCTTCGGCCTCTTCCATTCGATCGCGGGCTTCTTCGTAAAGGGTGTCTCCCTGTTTGAGCCGCTTGTTGATCTGCTCGATGGCGTAGAGTTCACGCAAGCGATCCTCGACAGCGTCGGTGAGATGGCTGTCCTGCCCAGTGATTACCAGCAGGTTGTTCTTCTCCTGCTGGTAATCGAAGAAGTCCTGCAGCTCGCTGGGCGGCACCTTGCCATCTGGCTTGATGACAATCAGCACACGAGGGCCGCTCAGTTTTAGTTCGTCCAGCTGAGGTAGCACCTGTACGTCTTGATAGGCGTTCTTGCGGAAAGGTTGCAGAATGCCCCTCAGGCGGTTAATAAGCGCTTGATCAATCTTGGGTTGGGGAACCTCTTTGGCATTGCGCTCGATCTGGCGCGAGAGGTTCTCCGTATCCTTAATGAATATCCTCTGTTCTTCGCGGTGCAGGTACCACGCCTGTTCACGTAGCCGCTGCAAGGCGTCAAGAAAGGCGTCCGCTTTGCGGTTTGGCGCAGCCAGAAACTCGATGACCTCGCTTTCGGATAGTCCTATGCGTCCGCCTACGGCGCGAGACAAGGAGGATGCTAGAAGCAACGTCATGACTTGTTGGGCTGCATCCTCACCGAGCTCGTTGTCAATCATCTCTGCAATCGAGTCACCATCATCGGCGATGTCGTGTGTGATCGCAGGGACCAGGTTAGGAGCGATGCGCTCGATTTCATCTTTGACTTGAGCGTCGTTGAAGTCGAGATGCTGGGTACCCACCAGGAAAACATCATCGGTTTCCCGCTGATCAACACTCTTGAGCAGTCGCGCGCTGAACTGCATCAGACCGCGGGTCTGTCGGAAGCCTTCATTTTCCTTGAACAGGGCGACCAGGTGCTTGAACGAGGGGTGGAAGGGGTAAGTCTCTCGCACCTGCTCCGCGATTTGTTCGATACTGGCCGCGACGATATAGCCGCCATCCTCGGCCTTTTTGACTTGCTGTGCGTATTCTTCCGCAATTTCCGCAATGGTGCCTTCATCGGGGAGCTCGTCGATCAGGCGCTTCTTGAGGATCTCGTAGATTTCATTGCCGGCCAGCTGCACCGGCGTGATGGTCATGGCCTGTCGGCGAGCTTCCTGTTGGAGATTGTCTACAGCTTCGGCCAGTGCCTTGGTCTGTGCCTTGTAGCTGCCGGAAAGGTTGGCGATGACGATACAGCAGTTCGGCAGCTCCAGGGCGGCGCTCATCAGTGCACCAAGGCTGTAAACTGCCATATCGGCAAGAGTGCCTTGGCCCATAACCTGTGTGGAAGCGTTTTGGAGGTAGGGAGGGAGCTCATCAAGCAGGATAAGTGTCGGCTTATCTCCGATAATCTCTTTCCATTTCTGCTGATCCACGGACTGCGGACCATTGACCCAGTATGGCTTGATAGCTTCCTCTTCACCAAGCTGAGATGCAATTTCACCCCAGATGTAGTTATCCGGGTTATTCCGGCCGTTGAAGGCAGCAATACGCGCATTTTCAAATTCGACACGCTCGTTTAGATCAGCCAGCAGGACTTCCGGGCGCAGATGCGCGTGTCGAGCCAGCAACCCGAGGGCGATCATCATGTGAGTTTTACCACCACCCATGGCTTGGGTGAGCTCAAAAACAGCTTGATCAGACTTGCCGGAGAGGCGAAGCATGCCTTCCCGGAACAATTGTTCCATGCCGTGGGTGACGAAGTTTCTGGTGAAGAATTCACGACCATCCCCGGCGTCGTTAATCAGGTCTGCCAGATTCTCGATCCCCGAACTCATCCGATAATCCTGGATGACCGGATTAAAGCGGCAGGCCTGTTTAACTGTCTTGATCATGCTGATTTCTCCATTCCAATTTCAATTCTAGCGTTCGACTTTTATGGCACTTAAACAAGATGGCGCCGCTAAAACTCACAGACTGCTGCGTTGCTGTAATTGTCTCGCTACTCCGACGTACGTAAGTACGCCTCATTGCTCGACATTCACGCGCCTTGCATTTGGCGCTTTTTGCTTAGCCATCTATCTTGATACTATCTGTGAAAGCATCAAACAACTTGTAGACAAAATACAAATCAAAAAATTAATAAGTATTGCACTAAGCCTCGTTTTTATGGTGTGACTGCCATTTCTTAAAAATAGAACACTTTTGTATGTATAAATAGTCACAAAGATTTATGCATAATTATTTTAAATGTCTACAACTAAGGATCCCTAAGAATAGGCAAATAGCAATATAGATAGCACAAGCATCTCTTAGCAAATCCATTCTCGCTTTATTACCATAAATAGATAGAAATTTAAAATAACTGGGGTTTTTCCTGAAAACAATTACCACGAACAGAAATCCTTATCCAGAGCTTATCTATACGACCAAAGTCGTTTCACCGCTTCGGCACAATCTGATGTACCAGTATTGATGCCCTCGCAAAAAAGCGTCAGGTCGCCAAAGCCTTCCTGTGTCTTTAAAAGACCTGAATTTGACTCTTTATTGAAAAATTGAACGCTATTTTCTCTAAGTGCACCTCAACGTGCTT
>Ga0182239_1000305_pt1 | contig 18414 bp, 19 predicted proteins | sample hydfrate6_PW_210_FD_132456 | JGI IMG/M metagenome (GOLD analysis project Ga0182239, IMG submission 132456) | Subsurface microbial communities from deep shales in Texas, USA - hydraulic fracturing test 6_PW_210 | ecosystem: Environmental > Aquatic > Deep subsurface > Shale gas/oil reservoir >... | reverse complement strand
GTCAAGTTGGACAGGCAAGGAAAACATATTGCAGGCAGTGAACGTATCTCTCCGGTCCGGACTGCAGCTGTGGGTTATGGTTTTATTCCCAATGTGGAACTGGCGGCCCAGGCCGGATGCGAGCTCAAGCTGGATGCCCATCCTGGAGTCTGGGCAGTGCAGGTGGACGGCCGGATGCTGACCACGATCCCGGGCATATATGCGGCCGGGGAGGTGACCGGTATCGGGGGCGGAGGCAAAGCCCTGCTGGAGGGACAGGTTACGGCCTGGGCCATTTTGCAGGACCTGGGGTTGATCCCAAAGACTGAGGCGGACCGTATTCTCAAAGCATTGTCTGCCAAACGCCGTAAATGGCTGGTCTATGGCCTGGCGGTACACAGGTATTGCAGACCGCCGGGACAGAGTCTGTGGGATCTTCCGGATGATACGCTCATTTGCCGCTGCGAAAACGTGACTCTGGCCGAGATCAAGCGGGGGATAGAGCGGGGATTTACTACCCCCGGAGCCCTGAAAAAGGCTACTCGTTCTGGTATGGGCATGTGCCAGGGCCGGACATGCCAGCCCATTGTCGCTGAGCTCTTGGCAGAACATTTCCCGGATGGCCCTGTTCAACCACCGTCCTTGCGTATGCCGGTCAAGCCTGTTTCTGTAGCCAATATGGTCCGGGACCATGAACCGGACCAAGCTGAGAATTGACAGCGTATCCTTTTTTTGTGTTGTATATCTGTGTATAATAAAAAAGGATCAATAATGATCATCTTGATTGCAACATAGAATGAGGTGCTGGGAACTGCTTCCCAGGGATATGCAATGAATACAAAGGGCATCCGTAAATCGCGGGTGGTCTCTTATTCAAACATCTCCGCAGCCATCTCCCGCAGCTTGTATTTCTGGACCTTGCCCGAGGCGGTCATGTCGTATTCGCGGACAAAGGCGATGTGTTTGGGGATCTTATACCGGGAGATCTTTCCCCGGCAAAAATCCTGGATGTCTTCCGGTTGCAGCTCGTAACCTTCTTTGACGATGATGAAAGCCCCCACTTCTTCTCCGTACTTCTGGCTGGGCACGCCCACCACCTGCACATCATAGATCCCATCCATGGTGTACAGGAATTCCTCGATTTCCCGGGGATAGATGTTTTCCCCGCCCCGGATGATCATGTCCTTGATCCGGCCGGTGATGCTCACATAGCCTTCTTGGTCCATAACCGCCAGGTCTCCTGTATGCAGCCACCCCATCCGGTCAATGGTTTCAGCCGTAGCCTGGGGTTTGTTGTAGTAGCCCTTCATCACATTGTAGCCCCGGCAGCAGATTTCTCCCGTTTCACCAGGGGGGAGTTCCTCGCCTGTCTTGGGATCAAATATGGCGACCTCGATTCCTGGCATGGCCCGGCCGACGGTTTCAACCCGTTTTTCAATGCTGTCGTCGGCCCGGGTCTGGGTCATGACCGGAGAGCCTTCGGTCAGACCGTAGCAGATGGTGATGTTCTGCATATTCATTTGTTCCATGACCTGGCGCATGACTTTGATCGGACAGGGGGAGCCGGACATGATCCCGGTACGCAGCGAGCTGAGATTGAATCGGGAGAACAGGCTGTGATCCAAAAGGGCCATGAACATGGTCGGAACGCCGTATAGGGCGGTGCACTTTTCGGCTTGGACCGAGGTCAAAACCAGTAAGGGATGAAATTCCTCCAGAATGACCAAGGTGCTCCCGTGGCTGACAGCACCAAGAACGCCCATGACGCAGCCGAAGCAGTGAAATAGGGGTACTGGGAGGCAGATCCGATCCTGGGGGGTGAGAAGTTGATGTTCGCCGACCCAAAAACCGTTGTTTCCTATATTGACATGGGTGAGCATGACCCCTTTGGGAAAGCCGGTGGTGCCGGAGGTGTACTGCATATTGACCACATCGTGAGGACTCAGACGTTTCTGCCGGTTCAGATATTTCGTATCGGACACCAAACGTCCCAGACCGATGACTTCAGGCAAAGAATACATACCCCGGTGTTTTTCCTGGCCCAGGAAAAATATCCGTTTTAGGCAGGGGAATTCCTTGCTGGCCAAGTGTCCCCGCTGCTGGGTGCGCAACTCAGGGACCAGGGAGTACATGGTCTGCACATAGTCTGTGTCCTTGAACCCGTCGATGATGACCAGGTTTTCCGTTTCCGACTGTTTGAGCAGATAGGCCAGTTCACTTTCCTTGTAATAGGTGTTCACTGTGATCTGGATGGCCCCGATTTTGGCTGTGGCAAACTGCAAGGCCACCCAGTGAGGGACGTTTGTGGCCCAAACAGCCACTTTTTCGCCCTTTTCAATCCCGAGACCCATGAGCCCTTTGGCCAGTTCATCGACCAGATTTCCAAATTCTTGATAAGTGAGGCGAAAATCTCGGTCAACGTAAACCACGGCGTCATTATCCGGATGGTTGGTTATGGCTTCATCCAGCATCTGTCCAAGGGTGATTTCGCGTATAAGATCATCTTGCAGCATATTTGAGTCCATAATACTTGTTTTCGGCATTTCTTTTTGAGTTTCATGAAAATACGTTTCATCTTTGATAGACAGGCTTTCCCCTGGATTGCCCGGAGAGCCTGATACCGGTATATTCGAACTATCCGGGCCGGGCAATGACGGAGGGGGCACAGGTTTGATGTTCGATCAATGTAAGCATTCAAGGGGTGTCGCTCCAAGATACTTAATATACAGTCATTCTGGAGATTGCTTCGGCGAAGACGCCTGTCGAAGACTCCTCGCAATGACGGGTTATGAGTGAGCAATTGGTACCCCCTAAACGGATACCTCTGATCTTTGTCCTCTAATTCGGCAGATAGAGCACGGCATAGATCTCAGCCGGTTCGTCCCCGAAACACGAGACGTGGTGGGGGATGATGGAATTATAGTAGATGCTGTCTCCGGGCTCTAAGACATGCGTTTGTTCTCCATAAATAATCTCCACCCGACCGGAGATGACCACAATGAATTCCTCGCCTTCGTGAGAGGATAGGTCCTTTCCCTTGGCCGATTCAGGCAAAATCTGGATGAAAAAGGGTTCCATGTGCCGGTCGTTTTTGCCTTTGCCCAGGGAATAAAAGCGAAGGGCTACAGGGTGGTCCTTGCCCCGGATCATGTGCAGCTCTTCCTCCCGCTCCTGAAGACGAACGATCAGGGGATCCCGGCTGACCTTGTCGTCCATAAACGTGCCCAGGCGAAGCCCCAGGGCCCTGGATATCTTTAAAAGCGGTCCCAGGCTGGGGTAGATGTCGTCCTCTTCCAAAGAGGTCAGAAAAGAGAGGCTGAGATCAGTCCTGGAGGCCAGCTCTTCCAGGCTGATCTCTTGGGCCTGGCGCAGTTTCTTTACTCTGGTTCCAATAGGGGTGTCGCTCATATTGGCTGCTCCTGTAAAGGTATAGTCTTGTTTTAAGGCAAAAGCAGGAACATAATGAGGTTAGGAACAAAATGCAATGATGAGTTTTAGAATGAAATTCTCTAAGCCAATTTATTGACAAGGGAAGGATTTTGTGGTTTGTAGAACTTAATATTGTTGGACAAAGCATGGGCATCTGCTCATGCTTCACTCCTGGCTTTTTACGGTGATCAGTACCCGGGTTTGTTCATGGGTCTGTATCCGAGGATGAGGTCTTGGCTTGGGCTTTTTCCAGCCTTTCCAATCTTTCTGAAATCAGATCCAGCTTTTCATTCACACGCTCGTCTCCATCCTTTTGCCGGCTGAAAACAGGATTGTTCACCCACCAATCCATACCCATTTCCTTGGCCTTATCAACAGAACATATGACAAGTCTGATTTGAATCGTCAAGAGCTCAATATCGACGAGACTGACTTTAATATCCCCGGCAATGACCACCCCTTTGTCCAAAACACGTTCCAGAAGATCGGCAACATTGGTGGACGAAACTGCCGATTGGGGCGGTGTTCGCTGTACTGCCATAGAGGCCCTCCTATGATGCTGCACTCTCAGTGCAGTGGTTACCTTCTCCATTCACAGGCAGGGTCACAGCAGCCTGCCCAAGGGACCCAGATCCAGATTTAAATCCTCATCCTCCAGATCGAACTCCTGCCGTAAACGGTCCAATTCTTCGGACTGACGCATCAAAGCCTGGCCCAGACGTTCGATCTGATCCTCACTCAGGGATCCGGAATCCATTCGCCTGATTGCCTGACGCTCCATGAGTTCATGCAGGAGCTTGATCACGGTCAACACCAGTTGGGCCAGCCCCTTTGTCGTGTTCTCTGGATCCAGTTCCAAGCGTTTCCGCCCCTCTGCACTGGAAGGCCTGGTCTGATCCTCCCTGGGCATGGCCTGAAAAAAGGCGTTCACGTCCTGAGCCGCCACCCTGCGTCCCTCTGATGATTCTGACATATCATGTATCCCTGTTCACCAGGCTGTTTTCCGGGAGGGTATCTCGGGCCGTATCCACAGAACATAGGATGGCCTGCAGGCCGAGGTACACCAGATCGATGTCGGCAATGGATATGGTCACCTCGCCTACGATCACCGCCCCTTTATTCAAAACCCTGTCCAGGGCTTCGCACAGGGAAATTTGTTCCTGTTCATCGCTCCATCTGTGCTGCATGCCCGGTCTCCCTTTTGTCACCTGTCAGCCGGTGGCTTAGACCACGGCTCAGTTTGGCCGGAAAAAGAATAAAACAGTTGCTGGCCGAGCTGGAGCAGATTCTGCGTGCCCTCTGGATGACCACACCGATAGATCAGGGTCTGTTCCACATTGGGAAAGGCCTGATCAAACCTTTGTCTCACCCCCTGTTCTCGTTCAAAGAGCTGATGACACATGGTACATGAAGAATCGCGTGTAGCCAAATTACACACCAGAAGAGGTACCCGAACGCTCAGTCGGTCACAGGCGGCCATCAGATCCTTCGTCTCCTCCAAAGCCATCTCAGTCAAAATACTGACCCCGATCAGGGCAGCCCTGTCCTTGTCCTGAAGCATTGCGCGAAAGCTTTTCAATGTCTTGGACATCTGGACCATCCTCTTGGATATCCCAGGCAAGCGAAAGACCTGTTTGTATTTTAAAAACAGGTTGAAAAAGGCCTTGAGCCATTCATCGATTACCTGAGGTGTCTCCAGAAGTCGAATAAGGTGACCAGTGGGAGCTGAATCCAGAACGAGACAGTCATACCTGTCCCGCTGCATGGCTTCGGTGGCCACCAGCAAGGCCATGACTTCATCCAGCCCTGGCGGAGACAGGTCCATAACCCGTTCCATCACCTCCCGGTCAAAGGTGAGATCCATATTGGAGGACAGGTTCTTTAAAAAGGATTCCAACTCCTCCTGATAGGCATTTTTCAGGGCATCGAATTCCGCCTGGGCATCAATCTCCATGACTATAACGTTCTCAGTGACCGCCCGGGGTTCATTTCCAATATCCTGTTGAAAACAGGCGGATAAGGAATGCGCCGGATCTGTGGAAAAGAGCAAAATTTTCTTTCCCGGATCTTCCCTGCCCAGACGCAGGGCGCTTGCCGCAGACAAGGTCGTCTTGCCTACCCCTCCCTTGCCTGCAAACACAAGGAGCTCCTTGTGCAAGGGAGCAATGGATAACTGCCTGAGAACGCAGTCTTCCTTCACCTGCTCATCACGCCCAAAGGAATGGGATTGAAAAATATCCGGCTGAACAGGAAAGGCCTCCTGCCAAAAGCTTTGCAGGGAATCTGGGGAATTCATCTCCTGAGCAAACTGGGGCACTGCCCATAACTCTGAATTGGTAAAGGGTTTTGCTGAAGATATCTCTCGAAGGGTATGGATATGAGCTCGTCGCCTTTCCTGACACATCTGACATTCACTCGCTGTGACGAACACTCCATTGATCACGATTTCCGGAGTCTGGATATCCAGATCCCTGAGGTCATGAATGAGCAGTTCTGTTTCATAGACACTGAGCTCTTCAGCCAGCATGACTGGAACAAATTGGAAACGCTTTTGATCCTGGAGAATGGCATGCAGATTATCAATGGAATTGGAGAGATTGTACAAAAAAGAATCCAGATGATCGGACTTGTAGGTTCCCTTGAATATCTTGCGCATATATCTGGACTTGGCCAATAAGGCGTCCAGAGCCTGCAACCATCGTTTAAACAGAACTGGAAGCCCCATGAGCCGAAGAGTATGTCCTGTGGGCGCTGTGTCCACAATGATGACATCATGCTCACGTCGCTCTACCTCCTCGGCAATGTGCAAAAAGGACATAAGCTCATCCAGCCCGGGGAGGGATAAGTGCAAAAAGGTATCGATATCCTCTTCATCCAGAAAGGTTCCGCGCATGGCAATCTCTTTCAAGGATTGGTCATGTTCATCCTTGAACTCTTCCAATAGAGCAGGAGCATTGATTTCCCGTACCTGCAGATTGGACAGGGAGGCATCGGATACATGGGTATCGTGAAGGGAGTGAGCAGGATCGGTGGAAAAGAGGAGGATCGAGGATTGAGGCCGGTTGACACTCAGATGCAGGGCGGTAGCCGTAGCACAGGTGGTCTTCCCCACCCCGCCTTTGCCTCCAAAAAAAAGAAGCTGCAGACGCTCATTGCTGAGGAATCGAGGAGTGTGCATAGAGAAGTCATTGTAAAGCTAAAGAATTCAAAGGTTTCAATTTTTTTGGCAAGTCATTGGTTTTTCACTTCCAGTTCATCAAGCCTGTCCAGAAGTTCTTTTTCCCGTTTTTCAAATTCTTCTTCTGTGATTTGTTCTGTTTCCAACATCATATACAGGTCGGTCAGTTCAGCGGTGATGGCCTCTGGTTCATCGTTGACATCCTGTTGAGCGGCATTGTGGATCTCGCGAAAGATCCAGAAAAGGCCTCGAATGGGCGAAAGGAGAATATCGTCAACAACGAACATGTTCACCTACGGTTTCGTGCCCCAATTCTTTGGAGAGTGCACATTTGACCCTGCAGGAGTGCACATTCAAACCTCCATGGTCACATCGCAGGAAGCCTTAGGAAAAGAATACCACCAAGTCAACTTATTCCAGACATTCACATTGTTCGCCCCCCTTGGGGCGAACATACGAGTTTCTTGATACAATCTGACTGATCACGAGAGCGTGAGCTCCAAATTGACAAAATTATGTGGAGCCCAGGGGCCATTGTAATCAAAGGTAAAACTGTTATCAAAAAGTTCCGCTGCTTCAAAGATACCCTGTTCAAAGGCCTTCAAGTCCTTTCGATTCACCAGACAGGCCAGGTTCATCACATCGGATTCTTTGGGGCATTTATTCCGGCGAATCTCCAGGCAATAGGCCTCCAGGATATCCTCTACCTGAGAGGTATGTGTCTCTCGGTCCTCCTGCAAGCAGTGATCGAACATCCGTCCGATTTCAATCATTTCGTCATGGGTTGGTTCTCTATGCCGGCCAAAGACCCTGTCCCTGACCTGGCGCAATTCCGGATGGGTTTGCACGAAGTATTCAAATATATTGGGGACATCCCAGGTTACCCGGAGTCCCATTTCCACCTTCCCGTGAACATAATCCAGATTTTCGGACAGGGTCTCACTGTAGGTATCCAGAATATGTTCCACAGCCTCCAGATCATCGGCAATAATCCCAAAGGAGACCGGAAGTGGGCTTACCTCCATGTCGACCAATTGCCGAAGAACGGCCTGATGAGCGGCAATATTCCGTCGTTCAGGACGTACTCTTTTATTGGGCACATCACTGACCACAGCCTGAAGGCCGTTCTTGCTAATACCGTATGCATCCTGCTGATTGAGACCTGCCTGGGGTAGACGACAGTCCTCTTTCTCCCGGATAAAGGCATATACGTACTTGGCCTGGCCCAATGTCTCGCTCATAAATCTCCTCTGCCGTCCTCTATTATCAGGTATCAGTTAATACTGGATCTTGAACCCTGGATGGGTATCACCCTGCGCCTTTGAGGCCTGGGGTTGGACTAATTCGGCAATGTTCTTTCGCGCATTCAAACACTGCATGAGTTTTTTCTCTTCAGCCTCAATCTCCTCCAGCCTGTTGTCGATCTTTTGCAGCCGAAACTGCATGCTTTCCTTTTCTTTGCTCCGACGATCCTTCTCGATTTCCAAATAGCTGAGCCTGAGATGAAGCTGATGGTTGCTCATGCTCTGCTCAACATTTTGGGAATGTGTCTGGATGTCCTGCAGAGTTCGCATGGTCTTTTTGGGTATGGGCATAGATATTCTCTCTTTGTTCAGGCCCGATTCACGCTCGTTGCCTGGACGGAGGCCGGTCCCACGGATTGGTTCACTCAGGCACAAACCTTGGCCAGCAATTCTTCCACCTTTTCGCCCATAATGGGTTTTCCGCCCTTGGTCACCTTGGCTGTGTCTGTGTTTAAGACATCCTTACATATATCCGGAAAAAAAGGATCATTGAGATCAGCCCTGCCCTGGACATGACTGAGAATACGTGCGATGGCAATACTGGCCCGAATGGTGGGCCGATGGTTATTTACCCCGATTTTTCGAATCTCGCGAACCAGATCCACAATACGCTCGGCATCGCGCCTGTCCACGTTTGATTTGGCCAGGGCAATCTCTACTTCACTGGCCCGGTCAAAATGCCCCATATTTACTGTGATCAACCGATCCATCAGGGCATCTTGCGTCTTGTGCACTCCAGCATATTCCTCTGGATTGGAGGTGAACAACACTCTGAATTTTGGATGGACCTGAATATATCCTTGGCCATATCGGCGGCGCTTTGGCAAATTCAAGACCTTTTCCTCCAGAACACTCAGGAGGACGTTGTTCGCCTCAGGACGACTTCTGGTGAACTCGTCATAGATAAGGGTATATCCCTCTTCACAGGCCGTGGTCAAACGATTGTCCACCCAGTAGGTATTCATCTGCTCTTCGCTTTTATGCACCGAGCGAATATAATTGTCTACAACTTTTGATTTGCGGTATCCCGAATCCTTGCCAATCAGATCTGAACTTGAAAACTCATCATCGCCATGGATCAGAATGACCGGCCGTTCCAACTGGGAGGCGATATGAAAGGCAAGCGTGGTCTTTCCAGTACCCGCAGGTCCGGAAAAATGCACTGGATAGCCGACATGCAGGTAGGCCATCACCCGTCTGTTCAGGCCCTTGATATATTCGGTAGAGACAAAGGAGTCACTGGCCTGCAAAACCACCTGATCACCTGATCCAGACATACTCGCTGCCTTTTTTTGATTGACCATTTTCAGGTTGGCCTCCTTCATGCAATGAGTTCCTTGGCCTGATCGATCCATCTCTCCAGGACCTTGATCCGGGTGTGCTCACCCACAACCTGCTGCAGCTGTTCTGGACTCATAGCAGCCAGCATGGAGAAACTCCATATTCCGGCTTCATTAAGCTGTTTTTTTCGCCCGGGTCCAATGCCATCGATGCGGGTCAGATCGTCGTCAACCTGCTCCTGGGAGGCTTCCTGGGCCTGGGACTCTGTTTCGGGGCGAAATTCTGGCTCTGAGCTTTGATCAAAGGTTGGCCCAGCCTGGGTCGATGGTTCCTCAGTGGCAGGAGCTGCTGCAGAGGTTTCTTCGTGTTGTTGTCCAACGGTCTCCTCAAATTCACTGCCTTCTGTGTTTTCACCCCAGGCCTGCCTGGCTGAATCCAGATCCCTTCGAAAGGATGCGCGCAGGGTTTCAACCTGAGTGCGAAGTTCTGCCAGCGAACCTTGTAGGTTTTGAACAAACTGCGTCCGGGAATCGCGAGAGGCCTTGGCATCCTCTTGCAGATCCTTCACAAATCCAGACATCATATTCCTGGTATCCTGGGCCAGGCCTTTGCCAAACTCATCGAGTCTGGTGCGCACAGCTTGAAGGTCCTGCCGTAGGTCTGCCGTATTCTGGGCCTGCTGGGCGTTGACCTGGGTCAAAAACTCCTTGACCTCCCCTTTCAGGGATTGAATATCGGATTTAACTTTTTCCACTGTGGCCCTTAACTGGGCCTCAGTCTCAGCCTTGTTTTTGGCCAGCTCTGAACGATTCCTTTGCATTCTCTGCTGGTTTTCAGTGCGCAATGAATTGACAAACTGTCGTCTCTGTTCAGAGGATTCCTTGACTGTATCCTGGAACTCTTGCCGCAAGCGCTTTTGATTGTCCCGGGCTTTTTTTTGCAACTCCTGCACGTCCTTGTGTAACCCCTGCACAAAGGACGAGCCTGTATTTCTCCATTCAGTCTGCAAATTGGTGAGAAAGGCCTGCCGCTTAGTTCTGAGCCTGGAGATCTCATCACGCAGTCGGGCCAAATCTTGGCTGACGTTCCCCATGGTTTCCTCCTTTTGTCCAGTTGACAGCTCGGCACTCAAAAGGTTCGGCATTCACATCACAGCTGTGATGTGAATGCCGAAGATCACATCTTTACGTCAAAGTGGGATTTCCCATCAGGCTGGGGCTGCGGCTGTGGCGGTTAAACCAATGGCTTCAGCATACTTCAGGTAGGTTTCAACAGAGGCAACGACGACCCTGGCTTCAACAGAGAGGAGTTCAATCCCGACCAGGGAGACTTTGGCCCATGCGTCAATCACGATACCTTTTTCCAAGATGCGATCGACAACTTCAGCTAAGCTTGAGGAATCTGTGTTCTTCTGGACTGTTGCCATAATAAGACCTCCTAATTCCTAGGTGAGGTGATGAAAAAAAGACCACAATGGCCAAACCGCTAACATGTTTTATGTATGCAAAAAACATGCTACACTTCTTACAATTCCATCGACCCTGACCCCCCCCCTATTCACTGAAATCTGCTCATAAAATCACGACCTTTCAGAGCAGGATGGCCTCAACGCTATGGAACACATTCCATAGAGATTTGGAATGTGTTCCATAGCACGTCATCCCCTTCAGGCCATTATCCCCGGGCGTGAGAAGGAAAAAGCTTGTTCATAATTTCCTTATTTTGAAAAGGCTTCGAGACAAAATCAGAGATAATTCCCTGGTGTAGAGCTTGCTTCACATCCGGCTCATCCTTATAAAAATACCCGGAAAATAGAATAATGCGCAGAGAGGGCACCCGGCGGCGCATTTTCGAGGCCACATCCAAACCTTCCATATCCGGAAGCTTGGCATCGATAAAAACAATATCGATATTGCCTTCAGCAAGCGTATCCAGCCCTTCCTGCCCACTGCCCACCGTGACCATCTTCGATGTTTGAGACTTCAGAATATGCTCCAAGGCCCAGCACATGTCTGGTTCATCATCAATAATCAAAACGCTTGGAAGGCTCTCAGGCATGATTGCACGTCCTTGTTGGTTTTGTGAACGCTGCCGTTTATCCTTGGCGGCGAAACATCTCCTCGCCCAAGGGGAGACTGACGATCAAGGTGCTTCCCCTGCCAAAAACGCTGTCCACCTCAATGCTCCCTGAATGTTGCTGAATGATGGAATAGCTCACAGCCAACCCCAGTCCTGTGCCCTGCCCCACCGGGGAGGTGGTATAAAAGGGATCAAAGATCTTGTGCATTTCTTCCTGGGACATACCACGTCCGGTATCTGCTACCGAGGCCTTGATCTCCTGCTCGGTTTTCCACATGCGAATGTCCAGGTTGCCTCCATAGGGCATGGCCTTGATGGCATTGAGAAAGATATTTAAGAAAACCTGCTGCAACAGGCCGGCGTTGCCAAAGACCCAGGAGGAATAATGCTCATCTCCCTGAAAGTTGACGGCAACTTTTTGAATCTTGGCCTGATTCATGATCAAGGCCACGGTTTCCTCAATTAAGGCAGAGAGCTCAATCCAGCGGACCTGCTCATGGGTGGATGGCCGGGCAAAACGCAACAGATTTTCAATGATATTCGAGGCCCTTTCAATTCCGGAAAAGATCTTTTGCGCGCATTCCTGTCGAAATTCAGAGGACACGTCATCTTCAACCAAAAACTGGGCTGCCGAGGAACAAATGGCGATGGGATTCCTGATTTCATGAGCAATGCCCCCAGCCATCACCCCCAGGGCAGCGAATTTCTGGGACTGAACCAGTTGCATCTCCAGTTTGCGCCGTTCGGTCAGGTCCCGGCCAACGGCCACAAGACCCATAAATTGGCCGTATTCGTCCTTCATGGGCGAACAAACCCAGGACACGTGCAGAGGGGTGCCGGTTTTGGTAATCAAGGCCCATTCCCCCATGGCGGAATTATGCCCAGACTGCATGGTCTCAAAGACCGATTTGACCTCCTGCCTATCCTCTCGAACAAATATGGAAGAAAACATCTTCCCTTTGATTTCTTCCAGACATATGCCGGACATATCCTCAGCAGCCCGATTCCAGGACAGGATGCGGCCGCGGACGTCCGTGGAAAAGACAATATCACTGGCACTTTCCACGACACTGGCCAGGTGTCGCTCGATCCTGCGTACTTCTTGGTTGAGTTGGACCTGTTCGGTGACATCGTCCATGAGAAGAACGACCTGCTCCACCTCTCTCTGCCAGGCAAATGGCAACAGACGATAATAATACACTCTGGAGGGCAACCCAGGAGCCCTGTAATGCATTTTCTGACCGGCAGTGGAAACATTGGTGGAAAAGACAATGCCGACCTTTTTTATGATATCAAACTGTTCCAGAATGATCTTGGGGATAACGTCCGAAAGTCTCCGGCCAACGGTCTCGGCGGAACTGCGGCGTGACTTGGTCAGAAAATTCCGGTTGGCCAGGGTGACCCGCATATCCCGGTTCACAAACAGGATGGAACTGGGGATGGATTCGAATAGCATCATAAACAGCTTTTCGTAGCGTCCGTTTTTTTGCTCCGTGGCCATATTATCCTCTGTCTGCATAGTCCACCACTTCCTGGGATACAAAATTATACGGCGGCCAGGGCCCGGTCATCATCACCTTCCAGTCTGGCAGGCTCAAGGCATGAAAGCGTTCTTCAAAGCTGGTCCTGCATCCTTGGTCTATCAGGAAGTTCAATCCCGGCAAGGTGAGCCGTTTCCCATGCATCCCCTCTGTTTGCAGGGAAAGGTAGTGGCCGGAAAAATGGGCGGTGATGCTCTGGACAACCTTTTCCAGATTCTCTTCATCCACGATTTGATGATGATAGGCCTTTTTTCTGGACCGAAGGTAGGCTAAACCCGAGGAATCTTCTGGGGGATGGTCAGCTTCAGAGATTGGTGGTTTATCCTCCTCCCTGTCTCTGAGAAGACGCAGGCCCATCTCCACACATCCATGCACCTCATCCAGAATGCGTCTCAAGTGTTCCCGGTGTCTGTGCACCCAGGTTTGAATCGAGGATTCGGGCATGACCACACCTTGATAGCGGAAGGGGAGGGTGGACGGGATATCTGGCATGCGGAACAGGGCATCGTTGACCTGAAAAAACTGGAGGGCCTTTTGAGTGATGTCTGTGCACCCCGGGTCCTCATCCCGGGAATAGGCCACCCACATGCCGTCCTGTTCCAGTGCATGCACCGCATGCCCCGAGACCCCGGGGGGCAGTGAGTCTGGTCCATCCTTGACATGGCGAAAAACACTGTAGATCAGACAGGGCATAACCATTGAAAATTTAAGCCTCTTGACTTCGGCTTTCCTCTCTCATCTTCTAAATTACATGACGTATCTTAGATATATCACTCGTCTCCAAAATAATATCCCCAAGACCTTCCAGTTTTTCGGAACTCAGGCCTGATAGAAAGTGAGATGCATGTTCAGGGTCTCGAAAAAGGATTCTGGGATTACGACTCCTCCTGCAAAATCTCCGGGCAAAAGGTGTACGCTGGCCAGGGACCACTGGCCCGGATGAAAAGCCCATACTGGGCATAACGTTCTTCCAACCAGGACAGTCTTTCCTTGAATGCAGGCACCTGCCATGACTGGACCCACAGGGCCGCATTCAAAAGCATGGGATGCTCGGTTCCCGCGGCCTTGGAGGACAAGAGCGGGCGCTCGCGCATGGGTCTCTGCTCATCCTCAAGATCGTTGCTCACCGCCTGAGCGATAGCGCTCATACATTGCCCAAGCTCCCCTTTAATCCCCTTTTCCAGACGCTTTTCCTCCACATATCGCCTGCCTGGAGTCATCTGCTCCAAAAAATCCCTGTTCTCATTCATCTTCTCAGACAAGAGATGCTCCGTGACCCTGGCCTGGTCCACAAAAATCTTGACCGCCCATTCCTCCCTGTCCTCAGCCTGGTCCAAAAACTGAAGCACCCGCTGCTCATTGGCAGCCACACACTGCCTCAATTTGGCCTCGGTGGAAAAAAGAGTGGCCAGGGGAAGGGGCATCACCGGCCCCTGTTCCATGGCCGCCTGAATGATCTCTTGATGTCGCAGAGCCAGGGGTCCGACCCAATCCGGGTCCCGTAACCGTGTGTCCGCCTGGTGACCGCAGAAGGTATGGGATCTGACCCAGCTGATCAGTGCATCCAGCCCCCCGATATTGCAATAGGTGAGGGAACAATTATCGATGCCCGCTTGCTCGTGCAGATCGATCCTACCCTGCGAACGTATCAGGCAATACAGGTAGAGAATACGGGCATCGGATCTTTCCTCCTGGCTCATATCATATCCTTGCCTGCACTGCACTCAAGGAGGCAGCGACATCCTCCTGTGTGATGCGCAGGTCGCCTGCACCCAGATTTTTGTCACCCCCAGCTATGGCCCGCCGCAGGGCCATCAAGGCCGCATGGTTACAGACAGAGGCGATTTCCGCACCGCTGAGTCCCTGGGAAGAGGCAGCCAATGTGGCCAGGGAGATATCCTCGTGCATCGGCTTGTTGTGCATATGCACTGCAAAAATCGCTTTCCGGCTCGTCTCATCGGGCAAGGGGACCTCTACCAGCTCATCAAAACGACCAGCTCTGAGCATAGCCGGATCCAGGATATCCTTGCGATTGGTGGCCCCAAGAATGAACACGCCCTTGAGTTCTTCAATACCGTCCAACTCTGCCAAAAATTGGCTCAAAACCCGCTGAGTCACCCCGGAGTCCTGAGCACCCTGTCCCCTGACCGGGAAAAGGGCGTCGATCTCATCAAAAAAGATAATGCACGGGGCCGCCTGCCGGGCCTTGTGAAACACCTCCCTGATTCCCTGTTCAGATTCTCCCACATATTTGGACAACAAGGCCGGACCCTTCACCGAAATGAAATTCGCCTGGCTCTCATTGGCCACCGCCTTGGCCACCAGGGTCTTGCCACACCCCGGGGGCCCAAAGATCAAAAGACCCTTTGGAGGATGCATACCGGCCCGGGCATAGAGTTCGGGATAGCGCAAAGGCCATTCCACAGCCTCGGTCAGAGTCTGCTTAATCTCCTCCAGTCCGCCGACCCGATCCCAGGAGACATCCGGAACATCCACAAAGACCTCGCGAATGGCGCTGGGCTCAATCTGACGCATGGCCAGGACAAAATCATCCATCCCCACCTTGAGGTCCATGAGCTGATCATAGGGAATATTACTCTGAGCGAAATCAATGTCTGGAATAATTCGGCGCAAACAAACCATGGCCGCTTCCCGGCACAGGGCATGCAGATCAGCACCGACAAAACCATGAGTGATGTCGGCCAGATGCTGAAGATCGACATCCTCCTTGAGAGGCATCCCCCGGCTATGGATATCGATGATCTCCCTGCGTCCGGTCCGATCCGGTATGGGGATGGAGATCTCCCGATCAAAACGCCCGGGACGACGCAAGGCGGGATCAAGGGCATTGGGGATGTTGGTGGCGGCGATGACCATGAGGTTCTGGCGTTGGGCCATCCCATCCATGAGAGCCAGAAGCTGGGCCACCACCCGTTTCTCCACATCTCCGACCACCTTTTCCCGCTTGGGAGCAATGGCATCGATCTCATCAATGAAAATGATGCTCGGTGCCTTTTTGGCTGCTTCGTCAAACAGCTTGCGCAGATGGGCTTCGCTCTCCCCATAAAATTTGTGCACGATCTCCGGCCCGTTGATGGTGTAGAATCTGGCCTCAGTGGCCTGGGCAATGGCCCTGGCGATCAGGGTTTTCCCACATCCGGGAGGACCGTGCAAAAGCACTCCCTTGGGAGCTTCGATGCCCAAACGTTCAAAGACCTCGGGATAGCGAAGGGGAAGTTCAATGGTCTCTCGAATTCGTTGCATTTGGTCTTTGAGGCCGCCGATATCCTCATAGGCAATCACCGCCTCCCGCCGCTCCTGTTGCCGCTGTCCGGTATCCAGGACGGTCTGCTCGGTGATCAAAACCGGCCCTTCCGGCAGGGTATGTTCCACCTGAAAGTCGGCAGCCCGGCTACCAAAAAGTGTGCAACGCACCCGCTCCCCTTTTTGCACCGGTATGCCGGACATCAACCCGGCGATATACCGGGCATCCTGCGGTCGGGGGAGGAGATTCAAGGGTCGAAGTCCGACCTTTTGGGCAGGATTGCAGGAATGCTTGTGCAGGATCACTGTCTCATCCAGCCCAGCCTTGGCATTTTCCCGGGTGATCCCATCCAACTGCACCCGTTTCTGCCCCCTGTCCTGGTGGAAAGCGGGCATGACCCGGCAATAGGTCGTGCTTTTTCCCTGAACCTGCACAATATCTCCCAGAGAGACGCCCAAGCAGTCCATGTCCTGGGGATCCAAGCGGGCAAACCCCCGTCCCATATCCTTGGCCATTCCCTCGGATACCTTGAGCTGTATGCTGCGCCCGTCATTCATATCCGGCACCGAATTTCAACGATCCCATTATTGCTCTTCACGTCGACCTTTTCCTGATCACATCCTTTTGTGAGTTGGATCTGTTTTCGATAGCGGCGTTTGCCCTTTGTGGCCACAATCTCCATCTCCTGGCCTTGCACATGCACCTGCACGTCCTCACTGCCAATGCCCGGCATCTCGGCTACCACCAGGATATGGTCCTGCTCCTCAAAGACATCCACCACCGGTTCCTGTTCCGGCTCGACCACAGTCTCCCCTGATTGGCTGTCCTTGCGGATATTTCCAAAGGGCTCGACCTTGACCTCTTCTCCCCCAACCCCGAATTTGACCGAGAATCCATAGATACCCTTGACGTCCTCGTCCTTATCCTTTCCTCCCCATTCAAACTCACCGGTCCGGGATAGGTGCTCCCCCTTATCCGCCAGGGTTCCCAGCTTATCCACCAGCTCACCCAGCCCATTCAAGATTCCCTCTATACCGCCCTTTTTGGACGTATTATCCCGATTGCTCATGACTCACCTCCTATCAATGTTCATTGTAGGAGCGACCGCCGGATCGCCCTCACAAACTCCATGCCAGCACGTTTTGACTCCTCACCGAGGGGATATCGCATGGTGTAAAGCAAAAAATGTTCCAACCTGAATCAATCCGCCAAGCCGATTTTTGCGCGCTTTGGCCCAAAAAACGGCTTACTTGTGTTCCTGGGAATGAACATAGATCCCCAACGTCTTTATCTTGGAATGTATGGTCTTGTAATCGACATTGAGCAGCCTGGCCGCTTCGGCCTTATTGCCACCTGTATGCCCAAGAACCGAGGATATGATCTGTTTTTCCAATTCAATGGTTTTTTCCCGGACAATTTGCTTCAGGCTCTTCCCCTCCCAGACCATTCTGACATCAGAGGGGGGCTGCTTCTCAGCAGCCTCATATCCTTTCTCCAGACGAATATTCTTTTTTGTGATCTTTTCCTCAGCCAACAACACAGCCTGCCGGATGGTGGAACGCAGCTGTCGCACATTTCCAGGCCAGAAATAATTCATCAAAACAGCCAGAGCCTCATCCTCAAAGGCGTAGACATTTTTATCCAACTCGCGATTGGCCTGCTCCCGAAACCGCTCAGCCAAAAAGGGAATGTCCTCTCGACGTTCACGTAACGGAGGAATACGCAGTGTAAATTCGTTGAGCCGGTAATACAGATCACTTCGAAAATGCTGACCCTGCACAGCCGTATACAAGTCCTGATTCGAGGCCACCAATAAACGGACATCAATATCCAGAGGTTGGGTCCCGCCCAAACGAACGACCTGCCGTTCTTGAATAACTCGCAGGACCTTTATTTGCGAGCTCAAGGGCATATTGTTGATTTCATCCAGGAGCAGGGTCCCGCCCCCAGCCATCTCAAACTTTCCGGCTTTATTGCTCTGCGCACCGGTAAAGGCCCCACGTTGATGCCCAAAGAGTTCGCTCTCCAGAAGGGTCTCAGGAATCGCCCCACAATCAATGGCCACAAGAGGCCCATTCCTTCGAGGGCTCAAATGATGCAGTCCCTTGGCCACTACCTCCTTTCCAGACCCTGTCTCTCCCTGAATAATCACATTAAAGCCGGTCCGGGCCACAGTGTGCATATCGGCTATCAACTGAGTGACAGCTGGGCTCGGGCCCATCAATTTATTTAAATCTATTCTTGAGTTTTGAAAAAATAGTTCCTTGAAGTATCAGGATGTTGGCATAGTTTCTGCTAGGCAGCAAAATCTAAATCCTCCTCTTGGACTTCGCGCATGTTCATAAGTTCGTACCGCTT
>Ga0182239_1000304_pt1 | contig 18481 bp, 11 predicted proteins | sample hydfrate6_PW_210_FD_132456 | JGI IMG/M metagenome (GOLD analysis project Ga0182239, IMG submission 132456) | Subsurface microbial communities from deep shales in Texas, USA - hydraulic fracturing test 6_PW_210 | ecosystem: Environmental > Aquatic > Deep subsurface > Shale gas/oil reservoir >... | reverse complement strand
CAGCTTCCAACTCCCGTAAAGCCTTGAGGCATCCTCCAAGCTGCTCAAGACCTCGTAGGTCAAAGAACCCAAGGTCTCGACATAGTGCTTTTGCCAATTCCTTTCTGTTAGGATATTGGTTACCTGTAATCAGCCTGGAAACATATTCGATATGCTCGGGCTGGGCCAAGGTCCGTTTAATCTGATTTTGTGCTTGCAAGCCTGAGGCATACACGAACTCTTTGAAAAAGTCCCGTACTTTTTTTCGGGGTCATGGGGAGCTCTAGCAAGCTTCCCTGAGATCCTGTTTCGCTGGCAACGAAGTTCATCGCTCATATATTGAGTATAGGAAAACTCTTCGAAGGTGACAAGAATCTGTCTCATTTTTCTGGAAGAAGAAATATCATCACTTCTTGCTTTCCTTCAGGTGGTACCTGTATACAAAGTCCTGCATTTGTTTTGGTACAACCGAAGAAATATTTTTTTCCAGATCATCTTTTGTTTTCCCACTGCATACAGTCATCCCCTGGAGTATTCCAAACCATACGTTCCGAAAACCTATACCTCGAAGTCTTTTCCCCAGAGTCCGGGAATTGATTTTTCCCATTTCCTGGTGATAACTTATTGCCAAATCATGGTTTTTTTCAATAAGTTCTTCAATTTCATCCCAATAATACTGACGATTCCTCGCATTCTTTAAATAGAATTTGAGCTTCTCCTCATCAGTTGTTTGCCGCTGGGCGCTTGGCTCAAAGGGCAGTGAGGTGACAATACCAAAATCTGCTTTGGCTTCATTATACGTGTTATTGAACATTCTCCGTGTCCCGCCCCCAAAGCTGATATTGTATGCACCCAAGTATCCGTCATATACAATCTGATTCTTAAAAGGCAACAATACCCCTTGCACAAGGACTGGAACGTACGGGAACATGTCTTTGAGAGCATCTGTCAGGGAAAGAACACCATAAGCCACTGCCGGAGTCGAGGTGGACAGAAAGATAGTGTATTTTTTCAAGTGCCGAAAAAGGGAGAATTCCCCTTTGACGTAATGTTTCCAGGACCTGACAATCTCCAACTCATCTGATGAAAAATGAAAGGGATTTTCCTGAACAAATGATTCAATAAGTTGCGTGTCTTCATAGAGCTCATTTCTGACCTGAACTCTTTGTTCCGTTGGCAACTGCATGAAATCATCCGGGGTCGAAAGGTCTTCTTCCAGAACATCCTTTTGGCCATTCACAAACACCAGCAAAGCTGAAAATAACTTGAAAAATTGTTGGGCATCATCTTCAGGTAATAGCATATCAGTTATTCCTTGTTTTCAGACAACCCTGAATTGTGGAGACAGTGTACCCACAACGTGAAATTCTGTTCCATACAGCCAAATGATTGAACTCACGAATATCAAAAGAATTGGGTCAGAGCAAGGTAGCAGGCTATATAAAATTTGGAAAAATATCATCATGACGACACCCCCTGTCCCCACCCTGCCCAGGGCGGGGAACCTGTATACCCACTTTTGCTCTGTTTTGAGGGGTATTATGAACCGCATGCTCTATTGGGCACGCTGACCCGAACAAAGTATACAAAGGATCCCGATTGGGAACAGACAAAAGAAATGGTTTGAAAACTGGTTCAGTTGTCCATCTTCACTATTCGCCTCACTCCAGCGTATGCACCTGTCCCAGTTCCAGCTCCCGAACAACGTCCGCCACTTGCCGATGATGGGAAAACACAAGGACCTGGTTTTTTTCCCCCAACCGGCCCATGGCCTGCAAAGCCGCCTCGGTCCGCTTCTCATCAAAATTAACCAGAATATCGTCAACAATAAAGGGCATGGGCTCGCTTTTTTCCAGCCGGTGCTCCAAAGAAGCCAGGCGCAGAGCAAGATACAGCTGATCCCGGGTACCATCGCTCATGCCTTCCACCTGGACCCGGGACGCATCTTCCCTAAGCCCTACAATAATCTGCTCTCCCCGATCATCGACATCTGTCCGCAAAGCATGGAAGGATCCTAGGGTCAACTCCCGGAAGTATTCGCCGGCTAAAGCCAAAACCGGATCTTGATTCTCTACTCTATATCGCTCTATAGCCTCCTCCAGGACCTTGCCGGCCAGGCGCAAACGGGTGAACTGCTCCGCCTGACGGCGGATTAAAGCCAGTTCATGCTGGGCCTCTTCCGCCTTTTGAGCTGCCAGATCCCTGCCGTCCATCTCTGCAAACTCATGCCGCAGTCGTCCCACTGTCTTGTTCTGCTCTTCCAGCTCGGCTTCCAGGTCCTGCAGCTGCGCTTTGTTCTCCTGCCGCAGGACCTGCAGGGAATCCGGATCCTGGGCATCAATTTCAGCCATCAGTTCATCCAGGCTGTGCTTGGGAGCAATCTCCTGCAGATTCGTCTTTTCAGTGTGCACAATGGCCTGCAATTCTTTGTGCCGCAGCCATTTTTGCTCCACTGCTTCCAGGTAATCTCCATCTTCACACCCGGCCAGGACGCATAGTTCCTGCAATTGGTCCAGGGCATGCTTCCTGTCATGTGCAGCCCCTTGTATTTCCCGCTCTGTGCTTTCAATACTCTCCAGACAGGCTTCAAGGGTGGTTTTCTTCTTCTGATGGGTCTTCATCAGTCCATTCAAGCTCTCCACGGCCTGATCCAGTGGCAGAGAGATCAGTTCCGGAGCAACCCGGTGCAAAAGGGCATGCACCTCGTGCAGCAAGTCCGCCCCATCCTGATCTATACCCTGAATCCTTTGGGCATACCCGGCGGCCTGCTGCACGTGTTTCAAACAGGTATCCAGCTGGTCGAAAAATGCGGCAACTGTATCCGGAGTTTCCCCTGCCGGCAGTCCCAGGCGGACCAAAGAAGTCTGCCAATGCTCCTGCCAGGCTTTCAGATCCTTTTCGGCCTTGGCAGCCCGTTTCCTGGCCTTTTCCAGGTCCCGTTCCAGTCCGCTGATGGTTTTGATCAGGGTTTTGCGCTCATGGGCTGTATGTTCGACTCTCTCTCGAATCTTTTGGGCAGTTTTCATTACCGGAGCTAATGTCTTTCCGGCGGGTGGGGTCACTTCAAAATCGTTCAAAGCCTTTTCCAGGGCTGTTCGTGCGGCTGCCCTTTTTGCTTCCAGTTCGTCTGTCACAGCCTGGTTATCGATTATCTGCCGGGCCGTAACCCGCCATTGATTGATCCCGGATTGCCAATCAGACATCACTTCCGGGGTATCCGGTTCAATACCGCTCTCTGTCCAGGCCTGCCGCCAGCGGCCTTTGAGTTCTTTCCACTCTTTACTCAGATCGGATTTCACCTGTTCCAGCTCGGCCCATTGCCGCCGGACCTGGTCCAGTTCAGCTTCCAGCCTGGATCTTTCATGCACCCTGGAACTCTCCCAGCGCAAACGATCGGCGATATGATCCGCTGCCTGCACCGCCTGTTCATAGGCCTGGTCCAAGCTGAGTTCAGGGGCATATTCCCGGCACTCCGTCTCTATGTCCTCGCCCTGCATCCATGCCCGGCGAATAAGGGACCAGCCTTCCTCCCGCCTGGACCGCTGAACCTTGAGATCATCTTCAGACGGGACCTCCCCCGCCAGGTCCTGAGCCTGCTTCTCTTTGTGCAACTCATCCCAGGACTTCCCTACCTCTGCTTCTTTGGCCCCAACGTCCTTTTCCTTTCCCTCCAGATCCATCCATTGCTTTTGAAACCGCCTGACCACTGTTTCCAAAGGAAGCGGCAGTTTGAGCAGATCCTCCGGGCTGCCCTGCCAGAACCCCAACCGGACCAAGCCAAATGAAAATGCCTCCAGATCCTTGGCTGCCTGGCCCTTCTGCTTTTCCAGGGCGGTATCCACATCACCCAGCCGGGAGGCCTCTTCAAGGGCCTGAACCAAAGCTGCGTGATCCCGGTCAGGAGGAAGGGCCCTCAATTCCTCTTTTTTCTCCTTTAGCTCATCCTCTCTGGCCTGCACTGCCTGACTGCTGTCCACGGCTTCTTTGACCAACACGTCCAGCTTACGGCCATGAGCTAAAATTTCGCGGCGCTGGGCAAAGAGATCATTGAGTACATCCTCCTGATCGGGGCTTAAATCAGGCCGGATCCGACGCAGGATGGCGGCAGCAGCAGCCTCTTCCTGCACCCGGGCCTCTTCCAGACCCCGCCGGTCTGCCTGTCCTTTACGGTACGCCCCAAGGCGCTGATGCAGATCGGAAATAGTCTCTGCCTGGTTGAGCAGTTCTGTATTTAACTCAATACCTTCTTTCTTCTCTTTGGCCTTCTCCAGTCGCTCCCGGGCCAGGGATAATGTCTTTTCTGCCTGGCGCAGCAATTCCTGATTCTCCTGTCGCCGTTGGGTAAAGTCCTCCGGGAGCATGGGGACCTGGCCCAAAGTATCCAGTTCAGTCCAGGCCTGACGTAAACGGGCCAGAGGACGTAGGGCCTGTTGCAGACGATGCAGGCGCTGCTCTGCTTCCAGGACTTCCTTTTTGCTTTGCTTGATCTTGTCCAGTTCCTCCTCTGCCTGACGCAATGCCCGTTCTTTTTCCTTCCAGGCATGGCTGGACAAGGCCGCCAGATTGATTTCCTTTTGCAGATCTTTGTACCGTTTGAAGGCCGCATTCAGCTCTGGATTGGTCCCCCGGCGTTTAAAAATATTTTTGCTTTCCTCATGGATCTGACCCAGAATCCTTTCCACCGAAGCAATGCCTGTCCCGGCGGAAAACAGGGTGCTGCCGGCACTGCCCTTTTCCTCTAGGATGGCAGTTCCTCCCTGGAGCAGGCCGGGATGATCCAGGCCGAAGAGGGCTTCAAAAGTTTCCCTGGTCAGGCCCTGCAGCCAGGCCTGGATATGCCCATCATCCAGAACATTTCCATTGGAATCCAGCACACTGCCTTTGCGTTTCTTGCGCCGGATAAAGGTCAATTCACTGCCCTGACTGTGTACCAGGGTCCCGGAAATACGCAGCCGATCATTAGGATGCACAAAATTGTCCCCGGTTCTTTCCGGAAATCCAAACAGCCAGTACTCCAGGGCCCGCAATGTACTGCTTTTGCCGGATTCATTGGGTCCATAGACTACATGCAAACCAGGATATGACCCGCCGAATTCCAGATTCGCATCTGTAAACGGTCCAAAGGCCTGCAAATACAAATCTTTGATCAACATGAGTCCCCCCCTTGGCGCAACAGCCGGCTGAGCAGCAAGTCTTTGACCTCCTCCTGGATTTGCTCCATTACCTCCTGGTTGCTCAGATCAAATGCTTCCGGACCGCTTCTGACTTCCAAAGGCAGCCTGGAAAGCATTTCCTCCAATTCCGGTATCTGATCAGTGCAGGAATGAGAACGGCATATTTCTTCAATGGTCTGCAGCAACCCATGCACAGGAGAATCCGGATCGATATCCCTTGTGGAATACATTTCCGGCTCTGTCATGATCCGCACTTTTTCTACCCACACATCTCCAAGCCCGGCGGCCCGAGTCCGGCACTCTTCGACCGCCTGCTGCTTTTGATCATGCAGCCAGGTGTGCATCCGGGTCTGCCCGACAAACTCCAGGCGAAGGGCAACCGGCCTGCCCTCCCCGGCATCCTGGGCCACTTCCAGGGCCTGGCGAACAGCAGTCCAGAGTTGCTCTTGACTCTCGCATCCATTCACATCGGCCCTGGCTGTATGCCAGCGCAGAACATCCAAGTCCCTGTGCTGCACATCGTCTACCCGCCCTTCCTGGACCCTGACCACAGTGCAGCCTTTGGGGCCCTGCTCTCGAATGTGCCGGCCCTGGATGGCCCCGGGGAAAACAATCCACGGCTCCTGACTGACAATTTCCCGTTGATGCACATGGCCCAGGGCCCAGTAGGCATAGCCCTTGGAAGTCAAGACATCCACACTGGTGGGGGCATAGGGCTCATGGCCGGGCCGTCCGGTCAGAGCGGTATGCAACAGACCTATGCTAAAGGTATGCGGATGGGCCAAAGGAAACTCTGCGGCCAGGTCGGCATGGATCTCCCGGCGGGAATAACTCTGTCCGCAGATACTGACCTCAAGATCCGGCAAATGCACCTGTTCCGGTCTGTTTTTGCTCAAGATACGTACATTCTCCGGTGGACTGAAATTGCGGCCGATCGTGCTGGCCGCATCGTGATTTCCGGTGACCAGAAAGACCCGGATCCCGGCCTCCCGCAACCGGCCCATACGCTGGGCAAAGAACAGGGCGGTATGGAAATCTTTCCATGGACCGTCAAAGATATCTCCAGCCAAAAGGACAAAGGCCGCCTGCTCCATAATGGACAGATCCACCAGATTGTCCAGTGCCCGGCGGGTAGCGCCCCGGATCTGCTCCACCGGTGCGTCCGGATAGGTTTCCAGCCCGGCCAGGGGGCTGTCCAAATGCAGGTCTGCAGCGTGAATGAAAGTAAATGACGACATAGGCCCTCAACAGTCAAAAAATGTTTCGCAGTTCTTCTTCCAGATTATATTTTATAATCCTTTCTGGTCTTTTGGATCACGTTTTCCTATTTGACCTCGTTGACCGTCTGTGCTTTGGAAAGTAGTTTTGGATAAGACAGGTGGAACCCATAGAATATTGAACATACATGGAGTGTGCGCATGAATGCAATCACCTTAGACTGCCAAGGACTCGCCTGCCCCCAGCCTGTCCTGAAATGCAAGGATGCCCTTACCCACTCCCGACCGGACAAACTGGTTGTCCTGATAGACAACCAGGCCGCAAAGGAAAACGTGACCAGATTTCTTGGCTCTCAGGGCTATCAGGTAGTCAAAGTCCAGGACAAGGGAGGGATCTTTGAGCTGACTGCCCAACCAGCAAAAGGCACAGAACATAAGCCCCAAGATGAAACAGAACCAGAAATCAACTCCCCTTCTCAGGCCTTGTCTCAATCCGGAACTGATGCCCAGCTGGTCTACATCACCTCCAACCGTATCGGGCATGGCAATGATGAACTGGGGCAAAAATTGATGCTCAATTTCATTGCCACCCTGCCGGAAATGGGAGCTTCTCTCTGGCGCATACTGCTTTTAAACGGCGGGGTCAAACTGACCGTTTCAGGAAGCCCGGCCCTGGACCATCTGCTCCAACTGGAGCAAAGTGGGGTCTCCATTTTGGTTTGCGGCACTTGTTTGGATTTTTTCAATCTTCTGGATCAAAAACAGGTCGGGCAAACCACGAATATGCTGGATGTGGTCACCAGCTTGCAACTGGCTGACAAGGTGATTACAATATAATTTGCAGATTTCATTACTGAACTTATACTGACATCCTTTGAAATGGCAGGTTTGAACAAAAGCCATGAGCGCCGACTCCAGTTCCCGACTCCTGCGCCTGAACAAGGCCATTGCTGATTCCGGCCGATGTTCCAGGCGCAAGGCGGATGAACTCATCGCCCAGGGACGGGTGCAGGTTAATGGCCTGTTGGTCCAGGAAATGGGCCTAAAAATCACTCCAGGCCAAGACCGCATCCAAGTGGACGGACACCTGCTTCAATCTGAGGGCAAAGCCCGTTCTGGACATATTTATATCCTGCTCCACAAACCAGTCCAGGTAGTCTCAACGGCCAGGGACCCCCAGGGCCGGACAACCGTGCTGGACCTTTTGCCCTCTGCTCTTCGCAGGCATCGCCCGGTCCCTGTGGGCAGGCTGGACTATTTCTCCGAAGGGCTCTTGCTGCTGACCACAGATGGAGACCTCGTCTACCGGTTGACCCATCCCTCATGGCATATACCCAAGGTATACAACGTGCTGGTTCGCGGCCGGGTCACCACCGAAAAATTACAACAAATAGAGCAAGGCATGCACTTGGCAGAAGGTGAGAAATTGGCCCCTGTACAGGTTTCAGCTCGTCAGGCAGGAAAAGAGACCACCTGGCTGTCCATGCGCTTAATCCAGGGGATTAAGCGGCAGATCAGGCGTATGTGCCGGGATCTGGACCTGACTATCCTCAAATTGATCAGGATCCAGGAAGGGTCTTTATTGCTCAGAGATTTGCCTTCTGGTCAGTTCAGGGAACTTTCTGCACATGAGGTGAGCGCATTGCGGGCAGAAGTTGGAATGGAAAAGGAAGCTCATTCTTTCGAGACTGAGAGATAGAAACGCCAACTCTATTCCAGTGTGTTCAACCTGATGTATACAATCTGGACAATTATTTGTACGACCGCCGGTTCTTTCCACGGGCCTGTATTCGAGCTTGAAGCTTCAGCGCATCCGATAAGGACCACAAGGGTTGTGAAAAGTCGACCGGCGGTCGTTTTATCCAAAAAATCCAAAGCGACGTCAACCGCGGCCAGAGATTCTTCCGAGAAATCCACCGGAACAATCACACATTCCAAATTTCTTAGTGCACCCCTTTTTTTCTCCTTGATTTTAAGCAATGCTCATGCCATATGTCCTTTGCCATGAATCAAAAACACGACCATCTTTCCGTAATCACGGATCTAAGCCGGATCATTGCCGATTCCAACGATCCGGAAACAACACTGCATGAGATAGCCCAGCTCATTGTTTCCACCTATGGTCTGGATGTCTGTTCCATCTACGTACTCACCGCAGACAAAAAACACCTGTCTCTGAAAGCCACGGTGGGCCTGCATCCGGAATCCGTAGGCAGTGTCGCCATGTCGGCCCGGGAAGGGCTGACCGGACTGACCCTGGAGCAGGGCCAGCCTTTGCTCATCTACAGCCCCTCCAGCCACCCCCGTTTTAAGTTGTTTGAACAAACCGGGGAAGAAGTGCTGGAGACCTTTTTGGGCATCCCCCTGATCTATCATCAACAATGCCTTGGCGTTCTCGTTTTGCAGACCAAAAAGCAGGGTGAGCTGTCTGAAGAAGACATCCCCATCTTTGCGGCCATTGGATCCCAAATTTCGTCCATCGCCGCCTATTCCGGCCTCTTGCAGGCCTTGGACCGGGAAAAAGCGGAAACCATGAAACTCAGAGACCAGACCGTATATCCGAGAGAAGACCAGGGGCAGACCGACGACCGAAAAAGCCTGCTGCGGGGCATGTCGGTCCTCTCCGGATATGCCAGGGGCAATGCCCATTTGCTGGCCGCAGGCATAGGATTTGATTCCATAGAGCCGGGACAGAATGCCCACCCAAATATTGAACTGGCCCGATTCGAGCACGCCTTGCAGGCCACGGTCTTACAAACCTCTCAGCTGATAGAAGAAATGTCTGACCTGTCTCAGGAGGACCGGTCCATCCTAACCATCCACAAGCAGGTAGCAGAAGACAGCACCTTCCGGCGAAAAGTCGCTGACCGGATCGGTCAGGGCGATCGGGCGGAATATGCACTGAAACAAGTAGTCATGGAGTATGTGCATATCTTTGCCAACGTGGACGACCCCTATTTGCAGGACCGGGGGCAGGATATCGTTGACGTGGGCGAAAACATCCTCCGAAACTTGCTGGGTATCTCCCCCCATGGAACCCAAGCCTTCACCCAGGACACCATTATCATTGCTTCCGACCTTTCAGCCACAGAACTGGTGGCCCTGCGCCAGCCCAGGCTCAAGGGCATTATCCTGGCCAGGGGAGGCAAGACCTCACATACTGTCATCCTGGCCAAATCTTTTGAGCTGCCCATTGTTATTCAGGTCGAAGATGTGTTTGATTCCTTGCGCGAAGGAGACGACCTGATTCTGGATGGGTGGTCAGGTTTGATCTTTCGAAACCCGAACGAAGAGATTGAAAGGGAATACAACCGGCTGATCAAAGAGCATAAAGACCAGGCCGAGCACCTCCAGTCCTTAATCCCCCTTCCTGCTCTGACCAAGGACCAGGTGCAGATTGAGCTGGGGGCCAATATCGGTCTGCTCTCGGATCTTGAGTTTGTTCACCGCTATAATGCCGACCATATCGGCCTGTATCGCACAGAGTTTCCCTTTGTCATTCAAAAACGGCTTCCCACAGAAGAGGAACAGACTGATCTCTATACCCAGGTCATGCAACAAGCCGATGGCCTGCCGGTCTGCTTCCGCACGCTGGACGTGGGGGGAGACAAGTTTTTGTCCGCCCTGGATTACCCCAAAGAAGACAATCCGTTTCTTGGCTGGCGTTCCATCCGGGTCACCCTGGAGCTGGAAGAAATGTTTCGCCAGCAGATCAGGGCCATCCTCCGGGCTGCTGAATACGGAACGGCCCGGCTCATGTTTCCCATGATCGTCAGCATGCACGAACTGGAGGTCGCCTTATCCATTGTCCAGGAAGAAAAAATGCGGTTAGAGTCGACCACATCTCTGCCCGTGGGGATTATGCTGGAGGTCCCTGGAACGGTGAAGATTCTGCCCAGCCTACTCCCACTCATCGATTTTGTCAGCATCGGAACCAACGACCTGATCCAATACACCCTGGCCGTGGATCGAAATAATCCCAAGGTCGCATCCCTGTATACTCCATTCCACCCGGCTGTGCTGTCCATCATTGCCGACGCAGCGGCTCTGTGCAACAAAGCAGGAACCCCAATTTCTGTCTGCGGCGAAGCCGCGGCCGATCCGGCATGTGCCTATCTCTTTCTCGGTCTGGGAATCCGGCGGCTGAGCATGAACCCAAGTTCAATCCTCGGGGTCAAGGCCATGATCCGGGAGGCAAATACTGGAAAAGCGGCAAGGGCTGCAGAATTCGCCCAAGACTTACACGATGCTGAGGCGATCAGGGTCTGGGCCCAGGAACAGGTGGTAATCTAAGGGTTCTCCACAGTCCATTCTGGACCAATGATAAGCCCTTGTGGCACACTGCTTCGGCGCTCGCCAGAAAATATTCAGGTCAAATCGGCCTGCAGACACACATTTTGCCAGGAGGATAATCGAGCATGGCCCAGTTGCAGACTGAAAACACCCGCCGGGAAAAAACAGAGGATTCCACCCCACTGCGGAAGACAGTTCCCTATATTCCGGGGGACGGGGTGGGGCCCGAGGTATGGGCGGCAGCAGTGCAAGTCTTTGATGCCGCTGTTGAAGCAGCTTACAAAGGCATCCGCCGTGTAGACTGGGTGGAGGTGCAGGCCGGAGAAAAGGCCTACCGGGAATGCGGCCACTCCCTGCCCCAGGAAACCATGCAGGCCTTTGTGACGCACAATGTAGGCATAAAGGGACCCTTGGCCACGCCGGTGGGCAGAGGCATCCGCAGCGTGAACGTGGCCCTGCGCATCGGACTGGACCTCTATGCCTGTATTCGCCCTATCAAACATCTGCCTGGAGTAGTCAGCCCGGTCAAAACACCGGACAAGGTGGACATGGTCGTGTTTCGGGAAAACACCGAGGACGTCTATGCCGGTCTGGAGTGGGCATCCGGAAGCCCGGAGGCCAGGCAGGTCATTGACTTTTTGCATGACAACTTTGGGGTTGATTTGCGCTCGGATGCGGCCATCGGCATAAAGCCCATGTCCCCATTTGGCAGCAAACGCCTGGTGCGCAAGGCCATCCAATGGGCCCTGGATCATGGCCGGAAAAGTGTGACCCTGGTCCATAAGGGAAATATCATGAAGTTCACCGAAGGCGGGTTCCGGCAGTGGGGCTATGAACTGGCTGCTGAAGAATTTTCTGAGCAGACGGTGTCGGAAGCGAACATCGCAGAAGGTACTCCCCAAAAAGACCGGATAGTGATCAAGGACCGCATCGCCGATGCCATGTTCCAGAATGTTCTGCTCTGGCCTGAAGACTTTGATGTCCTGGCCCTGCCCAACTTAAACGGGGACTACATGTCCGATGCCCTGGCCGCCCAGGTCGGCGGGCTGGGCATGGCCCCGGGGGCCAACATTGGAGACCGGGCAGCGATCTTTGAAGCCACGCACGGCACTGCCCCGACCCTGGCTGGCAAGGACCAGGTCAACCCCGGCTCTCTGATTTTGTCAGGAGCCATGATGTTCGACCATCTGGACTGGCCGGAAGCGGCCCAGGCCATCCGAGACGCCCTGGAAGCGACCCTGGCCGCCCAAACCGTTACCTTTGATCTGGCCCAGGACCTGCCTGAGGCCACAGTCCTGTCCTGCTCTGCATTCGGCCGGTCTGTGGCTTCTCGGATACGTTAAGAAACTATCTACGTGTATGGAAAAACTTCACCCAAACTGTCAGATGACAACATCCTGAACAAAAAACATATTTTTTTGCTTAAAAGCAAAAAAATTGAAGGAGAATACAATGCCCAATCTTGTGCACAAGATCCTCAAAGAACATCTGGTGGCCGGAGAGCTTACTCCAGGTTCGGAAATCGGCATTCGCATAGACAATACCCTGATGCACGACGCTACCGGCCAGATGGCCATGCTCCAGTACGAAGCCCTGGACATCCCCAGGGTCAAGACCAATCGCTCAGTGACCTATGTTGACCACAACACCCTGCAGATCGGGTTCGAAAACATGGATGACCATCACTTTCTGGCCTCGGCCTGTCGCAAATTCGGGCTTTACTATTCCCGGGCCGGCAATGGGATCTGTCATCAGGTGAACCTGGAGCGTTTCTCCGTTCCGGGCCAGACCCTGCTTGGGGCAGACAGCCACACCACCACCGCCGGGGGCGTCGGCATGCTGGCTATCGGGGCCGGGGGACTGGACATCGCCGTGGCCATGGCCGGACGGCCCTTTTATCTGCCTATGCCCCGGGTGATCAAAGTCACCCTTACCGGTCAGCTTCCCCCCTGGTCCGCGGCCAAGGACATTGCCCTGGAGCTCTTGGGCCGGATGACCGTTTCCGGAGGTCGGGGAACCATCTTGGAATTCGCCGGGGACGGCCTGGCCGGGCTCTCGGCCACAGAACGGGCCACCATTGCCAATATGAGCATTGAATGTGGTGCTTTCACCGCTGTATTCCCCAGCGATGAAGTCACTCGGCGTTATTTTCAGGCCCAGAACCGGGAGGCACACTGGCAGGAGATCCAGGCCGATCCGGATGCAGAATATGACGATGAAATGATTATTGACCTGTCCAAGATTCCTCCATTGGTGGCAAAACCACATTCTCCGGACAATGTGCTCCCGGTGGAAGACATTCAAGATCTCAATGTGCATCAGGTGGCTATTGGCTCTTGCACCAACTCCTCCTTGCAGGACATGCTCACTGTGGCTGAAATTCTAAAGCAAGGCACCGTGCCTCCGCATGTGAGCCTGGTCATTGCCCCGGGATCCAGGCAGGTCCTTTTGGATCTGACAGCCTGCGGGGCCCTGGAAACCATGATCCGGGCCGGAGCCAGAATTGTGGAGACGGCCTGCGGATTTTGCAACGGTGTTGGCCAGGCTCCCCGGTCCAAAGGGGTTTCACTGCGCACCTCGAACCGCAATTTTCCGGGCCGAAGCGGTACAGCCGATGCGTATCTCTATTTGGTCAGTCCGGAAACAGCGGCTGTTTCCGCCCTTGCCGGACGCTTGCAAGACCCGCGCACCTTTGGCCAGCCCGTTCACATCGATCTGCCTCAGCAATTTGCCGTTGATGACAGTCTCCTTGTTCCTCCAGCAGGAGAAAACGAAGAGGTGGAAATTGTCCGCGGCCCAAACATCGCTCCCTTGCCGCTATTTGAAGCCATGCCGGACAGCCTGGCAGGAGAAGTCCTTCTCTCTTTGGACAACAATATCACCACTGATGATATACTGCCGGCCGGAGCACATATCCTGGCCAAACGGGCCAACATCCCGGCCATTTCCGAGTTCATCTTCTGCAAAATAGATGAAACCTTTCCTCAGCGGGCCAGAAAAGCCGGCACAGGTTTTATTGTCGGCGGTTCCAACTACGGACAGGGATCGAGCCGGGAGCACGCCGCCCTGGCCCCCAGATATCTGGGTGTGCGGGCTGTGATTGCCGAATCCTTTGCCCGGATCCACAAGTTCAACCTGATCAATTTCGGGATCCTGCCCCTGGAGCTCGTCGATCCTGCGGACAGGGGAAATCTGGCCCAGGCAGAGCGTCTGGAGCTGAACAACCTGCATCAGGCCTTGCACAGCGGAGAGAGAATCCAGGTGGTTAACAAGGACCGTTCGGTACAAGTCCCCACAGTCCTGGACGTCTCCCCCCGACTGCGGGAAGTCCTCATGGCCGGCGGAACATTGAATCACACCAAACAAAAGGCCGGAAAATAGCAGGTTTCAGGTTTGCGCTTTAGGGGCAAAAAAAATTTCAGACTTGCCTCAGGCAAACCTGAAATTTGACTGGAAAGCGCAACGCATTTAGCTTACTTCACATCCTGGAGATAGAGTTGCGGAAACTCTACAGGTATCAGCCAAGAGATACATGAACCTGGAGCAGGCCGAAAAACTCCATGCACAATCCGCTCACCCCTTTTTTACACTCCCTACGCCATCCCCGGTTCAACCGGCACATCAAAAATTTACTTTTTGCCCTGATCATCGGCATCCTGTCCGGTTATGGGGCAGTGTTCTTCCGGTATATCATCCAATTCATCCAGTGGGCCTTTTACCAGAACAGTGACGACATTCTCAGCTTTGCCCATAGCCTGCCCCCGGCTGTGACCGTCGGCATGCCCGCCCTGGGCGGACTGATTGTAGGTATCCTGGTCTACTTTGGAGCCCGGGAGGCCAAGGGACATGGCGTCCCTGAGGTTATGGAGGCCGTAGCCTTGCGCGATGGTTTCATCCGCAAACGGGTGGCCCTGGTCAAGATCCTGGCTTCGGCGGTAAGCATCGGTTCCGGCGGCTCGGTGGGGCGGGAAGGGCCTATTGTGCAGATTGGCTCCTCCATCGGCTCCAGTGTAGCCCAGTTCTTCCACGTTCCCAGAATGCACATGAAAACCATGGTCGGCTGCGGGGCAGCTGCCGGCATTGCAGCCACCTTCAATGCCCCCATCGCCGGGGTCCTTTTTGCCCTGGAGGTCATCCTGGGCGATTTCGGGCTCATGTCCTTCTCCCCGGTGGTCTTGTCCTCGGTCACGGCCACCACCATATCCAGACACTATTTCGGCGACCTGCCGGCCTTCGTCATTCCGGAATACTCCGTGGTCTCCTTGTGGGAGTATCTTTTCTACCCGGTCCTGGGCGTCCTGGCCGGTTTGATCGGTCTGGCCTTTACCTCAATCTTATACAAGTCTGAAGACCTCGTAGATGCCGTACGTTTGCCGGAATGGCTCAAGCCCGCTTTGGGAGGAGCCTTGCTCGGCCTCATCCTCCTCAAGTTTCCCCATGTATTTGGCGTTGGATATGGAAGCATCAACCTTACCCTGGTCAACGAGATGGAGCTTACCCTCCTTTTTGTCCTTATCTGGATCAAAATAGCGGCTACCTCCATCACCATCGGGAGCGGGGGATCAGGAGGTATCTTCGCCCCCTCTTTATTCATCGGAGCCATGACCGGCGGTGCCTTCGGCTCTGTCCTGCACTCCTTTTTGCCGGCCATTACCGCCAGCTCAGGGGCCTATGCCCTGCTGGCCATGGGTGGCTTGGTGGCTGGGACCACCCACGCCCCGATCACGGCCATCATCATCTTATTTGAATTGACCGGCCAATACACCATCATCCTCCCCCTGATGATCACTTGCATCCTGTCCACCATCATCGCCAGTTCTTTGAAGCAGGGCTCAATCTATACCATCAAGCTCCTGCGCCGGGGAGTCCACCTGCAGACCGGCCGCGAGGTGGGGGTCTTGCAGCGCCTGCAGGTCAAAGATTATATGGAAACCTTTGTGGTCAGCATTCCTGAATCCATGCCCTTAGCTGAAATCATCAATACCTTAAAAACCCAAAACGCCCCTTATCTGCATGTGGTTGATAGTAACGGTCAATTGACAGGAATTATTTCCTTCCGGGATATCCGGCCCATTCTGGATGAAAAAGACCTGATGCAGTTGGTTGTGGCCAAGGATTTGGCCACCTCCAACCTGGTAACCATCTCTCCGGAAGACAGCCTGCAGACAGCATTGAAAAAGATGACGGACAAAGGGGTGAATCAGTTGCCCGTGGTCCAAAACGGGAACTTGCTGGGGACCCTGCCTGAATGCAACATCACCTCAGCCTATACCCAGGCCCTTATCAGACGGGAAATTGAAGAAGAGTGAATAAATCTGCCTGCAATCATTGAAATAGTTGTCAGGCATGAATAGATGCGAGTGCAAAAAACGGTTTTTGCACTCGCCAGAGGTCAGAGGTCAGCAACAACAAAGAATTACAATAAAAGATTTGAGAAGCACCTTTGGCGCTTCTCAAATCTTAACTAACCCTGAAAAAGGCCTTGGACTTTGCGCCGCACACCGGACACTTTTCCGGGGCCTCTTTCTCGCAAGTATATCCGCAAACCGAGCAGACATAAAAATCATTGTCTTCCAGGCCGTCCATATCATCCAGGGCCTTTTGATACAGGCCAGCGTGAACCTTCTCTACCTCATTGGCGAAAGTAAAGCTTCGTTCTGCCGCCTTGTTGCCCTCTTCCTGGGCCTTTTCTATCATTTCCGGGTACATGCTCTGAAATTCATGATTCTCCCCGGCAATGGCCTCCTTCAAATTGTCCGCTGTGGAATTAACCCCGCCTGCAATGCGCAGATGGGAATGGGCATGCACAGTCTCAGCCTCAGCCACAGCCCGGAACAGACGGGCCACCTGCGGGTATCCATCTTTTTCCGCCTGCTGGGCAAAGGCCAGGTACTTGCGGTTGGCCTGGGACTCGCCGGCGAATGCTTCCATCAGATTGTCCATTGTCTTGCTCATAATCTCTCCTTGTATGTTTTTTTCTCACAAATTTATTGATAATAATTATCATTTATATTCCTAGTTGTCAAGAATTTTTCCGACAATAAAAATTTACCGAACGGCCAAAGATTTATGGATTTCCCCTAACCCCGCAATTCTTTATCCGGCTGGGCAATGCCGGAAAAGTCTTTCGCCCTCCTGTCTTTCGCAGGAAATACCTACAGCATCTGCATTGGGTCCAGATCCAGCTGAATGCGGCATCGCCCCAACGGTCCGGCATGCTGGAAAAGATTTGCATAAACCGTCCGGATGGCTGTCCAGGAATCTGCTTTGAGCAGGGACTGATAACGAAGCCGACCTCGTAATTGACTCAAAGGAGCCGGGGCCGGCCCCAGGACGCGAACCCCATTTTCTGTCCCTTCCTGACGCAACCGTTTGCCCAAGCCGTGCATCCGCTGGACATCTTTTTCCGAATCCATCGGTGCGCTCATCCGGATCAGAGCCAATTTGACAAACGGGGGATAATGCATACGTTTGCGCAGGGCGACTTCATGGTCATAAAAGGCCTCAAAATCATAGGCCTGGACAAAACGCCAGCAGTAGTGGTCCGGGTTTCTGGTCTGGATAAAGACCTTTCCCGGCTGTTCTCCTCTTCCTGCCCGCCCTGCCACCTGGATGAGAAGCTGAAAGGTCCGTTCCGTAGCCCGGTAATCGGGGAGATTGAGTCCCACGTCCCCATCCACGACAATGACCAAAGTCACTTGGGGAAAATTGTGCCCTTTACTGCACATTTGGGTCCCCACCAGGACCTGAGCCTGTCCTTTGGCAAAACGATCCAAAATATCTTCCATGCTTCCCTGGGGCCTGGTGCTGTCTCGATCCAGACGCAGGGTGGAAATATTTGGATCCAGCCTGGTGCGCAAATATTCTTCAACCTGTTCCGTGCCTTGGTTTAAGGGCACAAACTGGTGACCGCCGCACGTAGTGCAGGGTGAAGGAAAGGGCCGGGTGTGCCCACAATAATGGCAGACCAGACGATGGAGCTTTTTGTGATAGGTCAGTCCTACTGCACAGTGTTCACAACGAACAACCTGGGCGCAGGATGTGCAGTACACCAGGGGGGCATATCCGCGTCGATTGAGCAGGATAATCGCCTGTTCTCCCCTGTCCAGGCAGTCATGCAGGGCTTGCCGGCAACGCGGGCTGAACGGCCCGTCCTCTTCCGGCTCGGTCAGCAAGTTGACCACATCGATTTCCGGCAAAGAGTGCCCGCTGATCCGGGTGGGCATGGAGTACAATTTGACATACCCGCTGCATGCGGCGTGATAGGTCTTCACATCGGGTGTAGCTGACCCTAATATCAACAGGGCTTTTTGTTCCTGGCTTATGAAATAGGCCACCTCTTTGGCCTGATAGGGCAGGCGCTCTTCTTGTTTATACGATGCGTCATGCTCCTCATCCAGGATGATCAGTCCCCAGTCCTGGCGGGGAATAAAGACTGCTGATCGCGTTCCGACCACAAAAACAGGGGCCTGGTCCCGGCTTGCCTGCATAAACCGTTCAGCCCGTATGTTTTGAGCCAATGATCCGTGATACAAAAAAGGTTCAGCCTCTGGAACGAAGCCCCTGACCTGGGTGTATATTTGCAGGGCCAAAGCCACCTCCGGAACCAAAAGGAGGACCGAACGGCCCAGTTGCAGACACTTGGCGGCCAGACGGGCGTAAACCAGGGTTTTGCCACTGCCGGTCACGCCAAACAGCAGGCGGCTTCCGCCCTGCCCTGCGGACAAGTCCTCCAGCAATCCGGACAAAGCCTGCTCCTGGTCCCAGCTCAGGTCCCAGTCCCCTTCCCGGGAGGCTTGGGCATCCTGGGTGGAATCT
>Ga0182239_1000303_pt1 | contig 18505 bp, 20 predicted proteins | sample hydfrate6_PW_210_FD_132456 | JGI IMG/M metagenome (GOLD analysis project Ga0182239, IMG submission 132456) | Subsurface microbial communities from deep shales in Texas, USA - hydraulic fracturing test 6_PW_210 | ecosystem: Environmental > Aquatic > Deep subsurface > Shale gas/oil reservoir >... | reverse complement strand
TCCTTCAGTCTGGCTGACATCAAATACATAAACAGGTCGAAAATAAGTTTTGGTCACCTCCTTTTCATCATCCGAATTCAGATTAGAATCAACATCAGACTTCTTTTTATAAGTGAAGGGAGCTAGGATAGCTATACCCTTCTCACCCTTTTTGACATGGCGGTTAAACTTCTTCTGCCATTGCCTGTATCCCGCAACCAGGGTTGCTGCTGGGTTCTGCATCATAATCAAGATGCTGTTATGGTATGAATAATTGTGGAACTTAGAGAAAAATTCAAGCACTTCTTTAAACTCTTCAGATGACTGCACCTTATCAATCCTCTCATCAAGTTCTTTTAGCAGTTCAGATGTTTTAACTTTTGCCATAATATAACTCCTTTCTTTTTTTATTCACTAATAAAATAAGGAGAGCCCATCTCATCAAGCCCTCCAGTTATAATCACCAACTAATTCAGCAAATATTAAATTAGATTTTCTTCTTTCATACTTATATAATTATCTTTATCGCCAATCACAACGTGATCCACAACGTTAATTCCCAGTATCTTGCCTGACTTAACCAGTTTCTTGGTGATCTGGATATCGTCAGAACTTGGATCAGGTACGGTACTAGGGTGATTGTGACCCAGTAGAATAGCAGCTGCATTCATCAATATTGCTCTTTTAAAAACCTCCCTGGGAGCTACTAGACTGGAAAATAAGGTGCCAGTTGACACTTCAAATACTCCTGTCACTTTGTTGTGAACATCTAAGGTAGCAATAGCAAATACCTCTTCAGCTCTCTGATCTAGTTCCAGTACCTCAATGAATAAATCTCTGGCTTTAATTGGATTAGAAACCTGCTTGTCTATGTCATATCTCCCACCAGATTCTTTAACAATTCTTAGATTAAACTTCTGAATATTTACCATTAATCTCATCTCCTTTTTATTTTTAGAACGGCATTTTAAAGTCAATATCTTCTCTATCATGAGAAATAAAAGCTTTCTTTTTCTTCAAAGCTCTCTCCATAGCCTCCATCTCATCATCAGGCTTTTTAGCATAAGGTCCTAATGCTTGATTAACTTTCCAATCATCACTGGGCACTCCATTAATAGACATTAATTCACCTCCTTTAAATAGAAAAAAGCCACCACACAGTTGTTAGCTGCATGATGGCTATTTTTTAGGTATTATTATTTTTTGATTAATCTTCAGCGAGCTTCCTATATCATTGAACTTTTTGATAGCTGCGATTATTATTCTTGGGTCCTCTTTGACTGAGTTAATTTCTTCTGCTAGCTGCCAGAGCGTATCGCCCTGCTTTACATGGTAGGTTCTAGTCCAATCAGAACGTTCGATATAATTATCTACAACTGGTCTGCTGATAATCCAAAGCCCACCAATTAATAATGAAATAATCAGCATTAAAATAATAATTTTACTCATAACTGCACCTCCTTTTTGTCTTCAGTTTCAAAACAAAAATCCTCCCAGATCATTTCATTTCCATACCTGATAATGTCAGCATAAGTCACCTCAACTTTTTGACCTGAAGTTTTATCCAGATAGATTCTTTTCTTGTGATCATCAATTATTTCAAATTCATCATTTAGTCTGTAGAACAATTTATCCTTTAACCTAAACCGCTTCTGGTCAGCCAGCTTATCTAAAGCAATAAAAAATAAATGTTCTTCAACTATTGGAACTATCCTGCCCTCTCCTTCAGCTCTGCTGCTGTTTATTGACTGAAGAAATAAGTCTTCTAACTGAAGATAGAAGATAATTAATTTAAATAATTTATTCATCATTATCACCTTTCTTTTTAGATATATTACTTAAGCTAGTTTCTTAAATGTCTGCAGTATACTCTTCAGCTGAGCAAACTGCTCATCATCCAGCTTATTGATTGACATCTTCTCAGCATCAGCAATACCATTTTCCTTTTTGGCATGCTTAAGATAATTTAATAAATCATTTTTCAGCTTGGCAGACTTACCAACTATCGCTTTGATTTCCTGTTCCCTCTTTGATAGGGAGTTATTTGCAGAACCTTCCTCTACATCGATATAATCTTTCTTTTGTTCATCCTGCTTAGTTTTCTTCTTAAACTTTTTGACTGAAGATTCTTTATCTTCTTCCAGCTGCTGCACATCCATTTCTTCTCTGGAAACTAATCCTGATACACTGAAACTTCTCTTAAGAGCCATTGATTCCGCTACTTTGAGTATCATGGCTGTAGGATACTGATACCAGACTTTAGTATCCGCCCTATACTCATTGAAAGGCGCAAAAACGTAGACTGGGTAGCTTCTGTCCTTCCTGTAGACCAAAGCATAGGCTCCAATGATATCACCGCGATTAGTACCATATTCATGCTCAATACCATCAGATTTTCTTTTGAATCTATCATTTTTACGAACTACATCTGATACCAAGCCATCATACTGAGGATGTCTATCAGAAATTTTAAGGTAACCATCTCTAGACGTCATTATTATCGGCTTACCTTTCACCTTCCAGAAAAATATTTCTTTATTGAAGGGATCAAGGCCATAACTTTTAGCAACATGCAGAAACATCTTCAGCTCATCATTATTGGCATCGCTGGCTACAGTTCTTTTGATAGTTTCAATTTCTTCATCAGTGAAAGTGATTAATTCTTCTCTATTCTTATTGATATCAACAACATTATTTTTAGCAGTCATTTTTATTCCTCCTCAATTTTTTAAAAACCCAGATTAAATCTAGGCCTCATTATAATTTAGTATTTTTTTGGTATTTGAGCTTCTTCTTCACTTAGATCATGATCACAGTATAGACAATTCCATTCACACTTTTTACCAGAGCTATAGGACTTCTCTCCACACTCAGGACAGTGCTTTACATACATCTTGATCACCTCCTTTCTCTACTTTTAGAAATAAAAAAGACCGACAATCCTAAGTTAATAGGAAAGCCCGCCGTCATAACAGATATTCTTCTATTCAACCAATAGAAGCAAAAGCAATTACAAATGCTGCTATTGCTATAATAATGTTACCACTTAAAAGATTTAATACACCTGAAGCTATTAAAACTATAAAGAGTAATATGCTACCCATTAAATCACCTCCTTTTTTGTAGTTATAATAAAAAAAGACCAGCTACAACTCAATCACGAGTCATAACTGATCTATTATAAACCCCATTAAAATCAAACTGAAAAGGGTGGGGCATCGAAACTTTGCCCTCTCTTTATATCAGATAATAGTTGTGGTCAATGGATTTTTCAAATTTTTGACCCAAGGGGGTAAATTTACAATTGAACTTATATTTGGCTAATTTGATATTCAGGCATTTCATGATGATAAGAAATATATTCACGCATATAATGATAATCAAGGCTTTCTTCGTAGTCGCGAAAAATATCTATCATCTGATCTAATTCCAATTTATAAATTTTTTCGAACTTTGGAGTAGTAAAAGAAATAATATGCTCAAATACCAGTTCAATTTCAGATAAAGCAATCTTATCATCACCAGAATTATAAGGATACCAAATATTATTTAATAAAGGTATTGGATTTTGTTTCAGTAATTCATCATCTTCACAAAAACTGATAATTAAATATTCCATTATTTTTATATGTCTATAAACTCCTGCTTCATAATCTACAGGCGTAAACAATAAAGCTGTCTGAAAAAACTTCATCATTTCCTGTTTGCTTAACTCTTCACGCATTTTATCCTCCTAAAAGTATTAATTGATTTTAAAAAATAATATTATATTACATTTGAATCTTTCATTAATCTGAAGTATTCATCTTCTGCTAATATTCTAGCAGCTGTTAATGCTTTAATATTTCCTTCTTTTTCCTCCAGGTTTAATATATCAAACTTATCACCTCTTTCATTTAGATATTTATTAACATATTTATAATAAGAATTATCACTAATTAACAGTCTATTACAGTCAAAGTTTTCTGATGTTATCATTTTTGCATATTCTGCTCCAATTAATTCATGTTTGTTTATTTCTTTTTTACAATCTAAAAAATCTTCATCAACTATTGTAATTTCATAATCACAATCATTTCTTAGAAATTTTAATATGGATCTGTATCTTTGAGCGCTGAATATTTTCTTATATTTAATGCCCAAAAACTCAAATAAATCTCTGACTTCTTCATCTATATACATTGCAATCAATATCACTGGTCCATATATATTTTTTTCTCCATATTGATGCAATACAATTAAGTTATCACTATCCTTAACAGAAGAAAATATCGATTTTCTATCAGGATTTAAACTGTGTTCTTCTATTTCACCAGCCTCAACTTTATCAACAATATCTTTTATCATTTGGTTGATTTCCTGTCCTATTTCACTCTTTCCCTGAATAGCAACATTGTTTTTATTAAAGGTTATTGTCAGCCCTTTGATCTTAAATAATCTCTTTTTGCCATACTGGGGTTCCTTTTCTTTTGCCCCAAGGCTTTTTAGAAAGTTTTCAATATCATTAAATATGTCTTTATCATAAATTTTATAAGACAAATTTATGTTTTTAAGATTATTATATTTAGATGTTTTCTTTATAATCTTTTTGATTTCTTTCCTGTATTTATTATTTTTGACATTGCCAACATATAACCAAGGTCCAACATCCCTGTTTTGATAAACAATTAATTTACTTTCTACATTTCTTTTTATAGCTGAAAAGGATACCCCATATTGTATTTTCTTAAAATCATCTAACTTATAGCCTCTTTTTTTTAGTTTCTTCTCTACCTGATCTAAAAAACTTATTAAATTCATTTAATAATCCTCCTATTATTTTTATTTATGACTGTTACCACTCTGTTAAGAGAATACATACTCTTAACTTAAATACGCCCAGTCTAATATTCCAAAAATAGATTTTTTTCTGTTTCAAAACGATATTTTATACTACCAAAAGACTTTCCATTTCTATTTTTAAGCAAAACCAAAGAAATCTCTCTTATATCTCCACCTTTCCAGTTATTAATATCCTCTTTTGATACTTTTTTACCACTGAGTCGAGCTTCTCTTAACTGTGCTAACTGAAGCCCTATTACAACATCTGCTGAGTATTCGATCTTCCCACTTTCCTTAAAAGCTTCAAAACTGACGCTCTTTTTATAGCTTTGTCTATTAAATGAAGAGATGACAACTACAGGAATATCAAACTTTCTGCTGATTCTTTTAAGCTCACCCACATTGTAATCAATTCCATCTCTGTGCTGTTTGACATTCTTGTCAGTTGATACAATCTGAAGGTAATCTATAAATATCACAGGTTTTTTATTCCTAACCTCAACACTTTTAGTAATCGTTTCTAAAAAGTCATTGATAGTGACTTCATTTTCTCGAATAGCAATATTTTCAGCTGCTAATTTATACCCTTCCAACCCTTCATTTAAAGCACTATGATCGCTTTGTACAGATCCTTTGAGAAAATCCATAGTGTTTAAATCTGATCCACCATTAGAATTGCTGTGAATATATCTAACTATAGACTTGGAAGTGAGTTCATATTTACTCTGCTCAAGCGAAAAAAATATTACATCATTTCCAAGACTGGCAATTTGGTCAGCAATTTGAAGGCAGAAAGTTGTTTTCCCAAGACTTGAAACAGCACCTATAGCATAAAGTCCTGGATACAATCCACCTCCAAGCAGCTCATCTAAGCCTTCAAAACCTGTGCTAATTAAAGAACCTCCTTTGTTATCCAACTGCTCAAGGAAAGTACTTAGATAACTGTCATTGAACATACTTAATCCTCGTGGTTGACAGTCTTTGAAATTATCTTTTTCTATTGAACCTACTTTAGAATTTAAAATATCCATCACAAGCTCCTTACCCACTTTCTTAATCTAAAAAAATTACACTGCTTCTATAACACTTCAATATTTTGTAAAACTAAACTACCTGGTAAATTTTCTTTGTTTTAGGAACGTAACTGCTACCTGTTAAACTTAAGTTATATAGGGTGAGACCTTCAGAATGAAGGGCTCTCCCGCATTATATATTATTATATATATTAGGAGATTCGCAGGCCAAAACAAATGCCCTTCATCACTGTTATAACAACTATCAGAGCACTTTCCATAAATTTCTTTAATCTACTAAGTTTAACTTATTAATCTACTAAGTTTAATTCATTACTCCACCAACTTTAATTCTTCAACTTTGTTTAAATTATATGCTTTTCCTAAGATGGAGTTATTTATGTCAAAAATAAGCATAAATTTTTTATATTCTTTAAAAATATTTCTACCTGGTAGAGAATAAATATTTTCTCGGTAGTGCCATTTAAACCAATTTAAAGACTGCAGCTTATTTAAAACCCTTTCTATTTTTTCTATAACCTTAGTTGGTCCATATTTATCAACAACTGGAATATCGACACCTTTCAGCAGATATTTTACTGACAGATTGAATTTTGTAGTTTCTTTTTCTCTCATTTTTTTATGCTGCTGATACCTCAGCCTCATCAGAATGTTAAAAGCTATATCAAATTCTAATTTACTAAACGAAAATATTTCTGATGGTATAAACGCAAACTGATCAACATCAATCATAGTTTCAGCCCATTGACCCAATCTAACCGATATATAGTTAATATATCCTCCTTTTATCTTTTCCCAATCTTCAACTTTTAAAATAGAGTGATTTCTGCTTTTAAAAACCTCTCTTTTTTTTACATGTGCTCTAAAATTACTAATTTTTATTTTTTCAAGAACTTTTAAATCCTCAATTAACGTCTGAGTTAAATTGCTCTGTCGTTTTTGACCTTTTAAACTTAAAAATTCATTAATATTTACTTCGATGCTGAGTTCATTTTCTTTAGTGAGCCTATAACATAAATACAGGATGAGTTTTTTTATATTGGGATATTTTAGTTTATTTTCTATTGTTTCTAGCATTTCTACTCCTTCATCAATGCATATAGTTCCATATTGGGTTTTTAAGCTTTTATCTCCGAATTTAGACTCAGGTTCACTGCGAATTTTATTTAAACTAGAAATTATATTAATGGTGCCGTTATTCTCTTTTATTTTAAGCATCATTATTTTCTATCACCCTATTTCCAGAAAAAGTTTAACTGTTAATTCTCAAAAAAATTATTTCTGTTCATAAAATCCAAAAGTAATTCTAAAATCAATGTGTACATCCCTTTTTCATTTACAATATATGCTGGTCTACTTCTATCATTAAAAGAATCTTTTATGTACACTGATTCTTTTGTATATAGGATATCTACCAATTCCAAAACTTCTAATTCATCAGTTACTCCAAAAAATTCACAAATATCTTCCACCATATACCAAGTTTCTCCCTCAAACTCAACTTTGCTGTTTTCTAAATTCATTCTTTCTACCTCCAAATTTTTTGATTTTGTCTTGCTGCTAATAGCTTATCATTACATTTAATTTTTGTAAAGTATTGGTATGTTTGGTAGAGTTTACTAAACTTATCTAAACTTTAGTAAAAAAGACTAAACTTTAACGTGATAAAATTGTTGTTATATTAACTATTTCCAAATTTAACTAATGAAAATATTAACATATAATTGTTTTAAAGTTTTTTATTTACAAAAAAGTAAATTTGTCTGATTTTTTTGATTAATGCTGATTAAGTGCGATTAAATTGGTTTATATCTTTTTTACAGCCTTATTCGTTGTTTGTTATATTTTTTTTGAAAAGAATAATTTTAGACCTATTTTTAGCTCTAAATATCGACTTTTTAAATTAAACATAAAAAAAGCGGAGCTAATCTGAAAGAAAGACTAGCTCCGCTAATTGATTATAGGATAAAATTATATGAATATTCTTGAAATTTATCTTAAATTAAAAATAGAGATTATATGCTGTATGTTTTTTTTGGTATTCTGGCTTTTTATAATCATAAATCAGTTCTTCTAAGATAGGATTTTCTTTTATGTTTTTAAATATTTCTCTTATTTTATATATTTCCATCCGATGATTATTTAAAAACAAGCCTTTTTGCTCAGATAATATATTATTATAAAATTCCTCTAATTCTTCAATCTCAAATTTATAATAATTTAAATGAAATTCACCTAACTGGCAGATGAATATATGATTATCGTATAATTCAATTGGCTGCTGGACTAATAATTCATCATCTTCACAGTATTTATCTATTAAATGTTCAATAACTTTTATTTCTCTTGCATAGTCTTCTGAATCATAATCTGAAAATAATACTGCTGAATGATAGAACTTTAAAACTTCCTGTTTGCTAATTTCTTTTCTCATTGAATTCCTCCTATGTTTTATGATAACTTTACCCTATACTTTAATTATATCGTATTATTATCCATTATCCAAAACCCCATAAACCTTGTTATAATAGGGTTTATGGGGTTTTAGTTTTTCTATATTTAGCTGCATTTTGTGGATGAATAATGTTATCTTTTTATTAACTTAATCCAAATATCCATAACCGATTAGTAAATATCAATAAATTTAGTCTGAATTAGTAACACCAGCAAGTAAAAAATTATTATTTACAATATAGAGTTGTCACTCATGAACATTCTTATTCCTATAATAAATAAATTAAAACTAATTATACCCCCACATTATTTCTCTTTTTACATCTTATAATTATTAGTTTCTTATTAGACCTCTATTTCTGATATTAATTTTAAAGTTATTAAAGGTTTTAGCGAGTGTATTTTTAATATCAAAATCTTTATTTAAATTATCCTTTAAGATTTTTGTGATTGCTATAACAACCAGCAATTCTAAAAATAATGAAATTTCTAAAATAGAAAATATACTCATAGAAACCCCACTTATAAAAATTCCATTTGTAAAATCTTTTTTTATGAATTCTTTCTTCTTTACAAAATAAGAATATGATACTAAAAAAACCACTGATATCCCCATTAAAAGATTAGCAGAAATAATAGAAATAATTCCAGCTGCTCCCAAAACTTCAGCTATTCTTTTTGTGTCATCCTCTTTTAAAGAAAAGATAACTGTGGCAATACTTAAAGTACTAGATAAAATCTCAAACTGATCAAAACTAAATAAATCATATACCCAGTTCTTATTAGCTATAAGCAGATTTTTTGTTAACCAATCAGCAGTTTTATCATAAACATTTTTGTCCCAGGTGAAAAAAGGTAATCCCTTATTTGTATTTAAATCCTTCCATAAAGAATTAAAATATGAAGAGAACTCTTTTAGAAACAAATCATCTTCAGAAGCATATTTTATTGATTTCCAAGCATTTACAATATCATGGCCTCCATCAAACATCCTATGATTTCCACCACCAATATTTGTTTTTAAATATTCTGCATCTAATGCTTTATCATATATATCCGCTTTTGATTCAGTTATTCTTTCAGAAAAGTTAAGTAATTCTTCTTGTGATAAAAAAGTTAAAAATGTATATTTTTTAAAATTTAAGATTGTGTTTTTTGCTTTATTTATTTTTATATTTAAACTATCTTTAATTTTTTTATGATAATTCTTTGTTTCTTCCATTAATTTATTACCTCCTTAATGGAATTACTATATCTTTTATAAATCATAATTCTTGCTTGCAATACTTTTGATTTCTGTACAATATTGATCTATATTTTTTTCAAGCTCATAAAGACTTTTTTCACTCCAATTTTCTGCAATTCCATTAACAAAGTTTGAATGTATCTCTTCGGAAATTTGATCACTATGTTCTTTAATATTTACAATAATATTATTAACTACTTCTCCTTCAATTTTATCTCTTTTAATTTCTCTAAATTTTTCTTTGATAATTTTACGTAGTTTATTTTTTTCCTTTTTATAACTAAATAATTTAGCAACTCCTCCAACAACAACTCCACCTATTAATAATGGAGGGATCCATGCACTAGCAGTCATACCAAGAGTCGCAATTGAAGAATAGTAACCAAACCAAGCTTCATATGCGGCAATAGTTAAACCAAGTGAACCACCAATTGCTGCACCCTGACCGACACCATTTTTTAGTAATTCACTAGACGTATTATACTCATCCAGTCTTTCATTCAAAATATCGTTTTCTGTGTTTATAAAGTTAATTATATCTTGAGATATCTTCTCTTTAACATCTTCAATAGCCTGTTGCCAATCTTTTTCAAATTCTGTATTTATATTTTCTAATTTATTATTAATCAATCTTTTTAAATTCTCATTTGAAAAAATATTTCTCATTTTCTGCCTTATTTGTTTTTTTTCATTTTTCCCAGAAGTTATAGTTAAATTATTAACTCGATTAAGTAATTCTCTCTCTTCATTAATAAGTAATTCATTTTTTGACCAAGATATTAAAGAGTTTTCTATCTTTTCTTTAATTCTTTGGTTATGATAAGTAATTTCATCTTTATGAGTATTAATTTCTTTTTGAACAAATGATAAATTTCTCAGATAAGACTGGTGAAAAGCAATATCCTGATCTAATAAAGCTTTAGTAGAAGAAATTACACTTTTTTTATGTACTCTTTCGGATTCATTTTCTATATTATTTTCTAAATAATTCATTATATCTATATATCCTGACAATTCTAATAATTTATCGTCAGATTCTTCTTTTGCCTTAAAAGCATTATATGCTGACAATAAAAATACTTCATCTAGATAGACTCCAAATTTTTGTTTTAAAAAGATTTTTAATCTTTCGGGGTTAGTATCTACTTCATCCACTCGGTTTACTATTCCTATCACAGGTTTTCCTAATTTTGCAACTTTAGATAATTTATTTGTAACATCTGCTTGGCCTAAATGATTACCATTAAAAATCCATAATACTACATCAGCTTCTTGAATATAATTCAGTGTTTTATCTTCATTTTCTTGAGTTATTGAACCTAAACCTGGAGTATCAATAATTTTCAACTTTTTCAGATTAGGTAGATTATAGTTTAAAGAAACAAATTTAATATTAGAAAAAAATTCTACATCATTTTTGTGTGAATTTAAAATTTCATAAATACTTTCTATAGTATCTTTTATTTCTTCACCATTATTTTTATAAATTACTCCATTCTCATTATCTTGATAAGAAATTTCAATTATTGAGGCAGTAGTTTCAGTCACCTCAGTAGGAGAAACTTTTTTTTCTGCTATTGAATTAATAAAAGTAGATTTTCCGGCTTTAACTTCTCCCATTATAACTAATTTTAATGGCTTATCTAGTTTAAATTTTAATGTCTTTATATCATTTTCTATTTTTTTAAAATTATCTTTTAGAACCTCTACTGGAAGTTTGTCTTTTCTTTTTAGTATTTCGCGTATTGGTGACTTATTAATTTTATTTTCACTTTTATAAACCAGATCTTTATAATTCATATTTACCTCCATAAATTTTATCTTTTAATATAATCTCTTTAATTGTTATCGCATTTAAGTTTGCATTTAATAATTCTTTAATATTACTTAGTTCTTTTGAAATCAACTCTACATTATCTGGGCTTCCATGCAAAAGCGAAAATGAGCTTCTCCTTATATCATTAACTTCTGCTTCAATCTTTTTAATATTAGATTTTATTTGTTTATCAATCTTATTATCAATTTCTGAAACTGAATTGATTAATTTATCCTTTAATTCTTTTTTTATCTTTGGTAGTTTCCATTTAATAAATATCCAATCAGCAAGTCCTAAATAACTAGCAATTCCACCTAAAACTAATCCCATCGGGCCAAATAAAATTGTTGAAGCAAATGTCAAGCTAATACCAACATTAAATTTATTATCTGAAAAATCACTATTAAAATTGATTTTAATTTCACCTTTTATCTCATTAAAAATTTCTTTATTTCCTAGATGTTCAAATTCTTGAAAACGAGATCGTTTTTTATGAAATTTCGAAAATCTTTTGAGTTTATCATTTATATTTTTTTCTAATTTTTTAACCTGATGCGAAAAATATTTTTCTTCAAGTATATAATTTTTTAAGATGAATTTTTGCACAGAACTATCGTCTTCCAAAATCAATTTTTTTGCTTTGCTTTCAATATTATTTTTTATTTTTCTTTTATAATCATTTAAGAAGCTACTCTTTATTTGATTTAATTCTTTTTTTATATCTTTAAGTTCATTATTGAAATCATCTTTTAATTGTATTCTTTTAGAATTATCTTTGTTTAATCTGTTTTCATATTTAGAAATATATTTGTTTAAATTATTTGATATTTGTTTAAAACCAGTTTTTTTACTTTCAACCTGTATTTCTTTAGCTTTATTAAAAAATTTATTTTTTATGGACCTTTTTAATCTTTTTATACCACTCTGTTCAATCAAATCTATATCATCATTTTCTATGCCATCAAGTGCTTCCTTAGCAGAAATAGGAATTATTTTTTTAAAAATACTTCCAAAGATTTTTTCAGCATTATCCAAGACTTCATTAACCGCTGTTTCTCCTCCATTTTTTCTTATTAAATCAATACGATTTAGAACAGCAATTATATTATCAGTTCTCCCACCAACTTCTTTTAATGCTTTATTGAGTTTGTTTAACATTTCTTTTGATTGATTAGCAGAAATTTTAGTTGCATCTAGTAACCAAAGCACACCATCTGCTTTATGATAATAATCATTCACATTTTGTTTTACCTCTCCCAGTAAATTTTGAACTAAACCAGGAGTATCAACTAATCTAAAATTTTTTAATAAATCATTTGAGTCAACAGGCCAGTTAACTTCAATTACCTTTGATTCATAAAGAAGATTTTTTTCTAATGCTTTTTTTAATTCCTCTTTTTCTTTAATTGTATCCAAATTATTTTTTCTTTTTTCAAATTCTTTATATACTTTCATTTCAGAAATTTGCCTTTTTTCCTCTTCTTTATCTAAAAAAACTTTCGCTTCTTTAATATTGAAATGATCAATGTTACCTTTTTTGTATTTTATTTCAACCAAACTATGTTTCTCTCTCTCTTGAAAAATATCAATCTTCCAGGTTTTGGGAAGTGCATCTATTTCTGCCATTCTTTTTTCAATTAAAGCATTAAGTAAAGTTGATTTTCCGTAATTACCAACTCCAACAATAAAAAGTAAAAAAGGTTTATCAAGTCCATTTGATAAAATACTTATTTCATTTTTGATTTTTTCTAATTCTTCTACTACAGGAATTAATAATTTTGGTTCTTCATATTGAAAGCTTTCTTTTATGTTGTTGATATGTCTCTCAAAATCAATGGATCTTTTTTCTATCTTAGTTTTTAATATCCTCCGAGAATATTTGTTATCCACTTTTAAAATTTCCTCAAAAATACTTTCAGCTAATTTTAATATTTTTTCATTTTGCATAAATTATGCTCCTAACAAAAAAAGAAAAAAATCTGGATAAAGACTTAATAAAAAAATTAAACTTAAAATAAATAAATTAAATAAAAGTAAAATATTAAATCTTTTTTTGGATTTATCATTTTCCCTTTTTAAATTTTCAATAAGTTCTTCTATATAACTGAACAATTCATCTTCTTTATTTTTTTGATTAATTTTTATATCTTTTTTAAAATTAGTAAATTCTTTCTCAAATTTATTATATTGTTCACTAATATCATTTATCTTATCAGCACTTTTCTTTACTTCTTGCTTAGATATTTCAACACTTTTAATTATATCTTTTTGAATATTTTTTCTAACACTTGTGATTCTTATTGTTTCTTTTTTTAACTGATCAGTTAAATCTTTAATTTCTCTAGAATTATTTGAAATATTTTTTTGAATCAATTTAATTTCAGACATCACTGTATTTTTAACTACTTCATCATTTATCTCTTTAATTAATTCTTTGAATTCTTTTTCTAACCTTTCTTCTGTGTTCATCAAAAAACCTCCTGAGATATATTAAATATTTTTTATTTTAATAAATTATTTTTCTAAATTTACATATCATCATTAACTGATCTATACTTTTTTTCTTGAGCTAAAGCTTCAATTTCTTTACTCAATAAACCTGGCCTCTTTTCACTAATTTCTTTTTTTATTTCTTCAAGAGTTAAATCCTTTTCATTCTTCTTTTTGTTTTCTGTTCTTTTTTTGGGATTTTCTTCTAGAAATTTTTTACCGTTATTAGATAAGATTTTTTTCGGAATTAAAGAATAAATATAGGCCCAGGATAAAATCCCCCATTTAGCATTATCACTTTTAATAGAGTATTGGCTTTTAAGATCTTTTATTAGTTCATTTATTTCTTTTTTTATTTGATTTTTTTCAGGGGGTAAGTAAACATTGTTAAAATTAAGTCTATTTGGTGCTCCGATAGATGCACATAAAGATATAATTTTTATTTCATGCTCACTATTAGGACATATTTCATTCAAAAAAATTTTCAATTCATTTTCATCTTCATAAATATCATCAAATTCATATTCATATATTATCTCTTTTAGCTTTTCAACTACATTGTTTTTCATAAATTAATCATCCCCTATATATAGTTTCCCAAAATTATAAATTCATAAACCTATGTTAAATTTGATATCATTTAATCTAACAATTGTAACTCATATAAAGAATAACTATATATCAATTTAATTTATTATGAATTTTGAATTACCTAAAAACTAAGCCTTCTTCCATTAACCTTTAACCATTCTCTCTTAGCTTTCACATCAGGAATAATAGACCCCACAGTAGCCCAAAATTCTCTTGAGTGGTTATCATGCAGTAGATGAGTCAGCTCATGTACTACCAGATAATCAACAATAGACATTGGAGCAAGGATAATCCTCCAGTTAAAATTAAGATTGCCTTTACTGCTGCAGCTGCCCCATCGTTTTTTCTGTTTCTTTACAACTACATTATTTGGTTCAACATCAAGCTTAATTTTATACTTTTCTACTCGCTCATTAATTTTTTCTTTTGCATGCTCACGATACCACTCAATTAAAGCATCTCTAATTTCTTCTCTTCGCTGTTCATCATCTTTTTTTAACTTTTCAGGATAATCGATAATGAACTTTCCCTGATAAAGTTTAACCTCTGTGTTTGATGTTTCTGCTGGTGATACTTCCAGTCTGTATCTTCGACCTAGATATGTTAGTTTTTCTCCACTCATAAATTCTTTTTCCTTGGGAGCAGGTTTTATCTTATCCATTTCTTTTAGCTTGGATAAAATCCAACTGGTTTTTTTCTTTAGCACCTTTTCTATTTTGGTTTCTGCTGTATTTTTTGGAGATCTAACTATTAAATTACTTTCATTATCAACAATGATCCCCATAGTCTTACGATTGCTGCGTATTATTTTATAGTTTATTAATTGGTTTCCTAGTTTTATTTGCTGCATCTTATCCTCCATCAAAACATAAATATATTTTTGGACAGTTTGATTATTTTATTAGTAAGGCTCTCTAATTTTTTCTTAAACTCATCATGTTTAAGCAGATGAACCTTAATAGTTTTTCTCATCTTCTGCAGGACTTCACTTTTCTGCCTCCAAAGATCTATCTTAGTATAATCACTCAACTCTTTAAATATTCTTTGAGTTACTTCTTTAATTTTCTGATTGACATAAGGCTCATTATTATTAGTAGTATCTTGATCTTCACCATATTCTCTTGGTTCCTCTGCTACCCTACCTTCTTTATCTCTCTCATTAAGCAGTAGTTCATAAATAGCAAATTCTTTCTTATTCAATCCCAGCTTTTCTGCCTTAGTCTGAACTGACCTGATATCTTTAATAATATCTTTCATCTCACCAATCTGTTCTAAAAGACTCATCTGATTATTTTTTCTTTTTTCTATAATCTCTTCCAGTCGCTCACTTAGAGTTTCATAATAGACAGGGTTTTCATCCATCTGCACACTGATTTCTTTTTTGATTGCATGCTCCATCTCACTGGCTTTAGCCTTATCAGATTTCAAGTCATCTAAAGTTTCCTCGAATTCTTTTTCATCAAGGATAGATACTGGTTCATGTAATACCCTGACACTGCTTGCCCTGATATGATCATCAATTAATTTCTTAACCTTTTCTCCCACACCTTTGATATCAATACTATCATCACGATACCTATTTCTAACTGCTGTGTGGATTTTACTCAGCTTATATAAATCTTTTCGATAAGGGTCGGAGATAGGATGGGGCATAATGATATCCATGCTCTTAGCAAAATCTTTAAAATCGTTTTTAAATTCATTTCTCTTTTCTTCATCTTCGAAAAGTTGAATACAGGCTTCCAGATCATCCAGGTCTGTATTCCTAAAATATTTCATTACCTCTCTGTGGTTGGCTTCCAGTCTGGGCTTCTCATCTTCAACTGCTGTAACAGCATTTTCTACATCAGAAGGATTAAAAATAGCCAGTGCTTTTTTAAGATTATCAAAAACTCCATAGTAATCTACTACCAGACCATAGTTTTTCTCGGGGAAAACTCGATTAACTCTGGCGATAGCCTGCAGCAAGTTATGTTCTTTAAGTGATTTATCAAGATACATAACCTGCTCAACTGGAGCATCAAAACCAGTTAGGAGCATATCACAGACGATGATTATTTTAAGTGAGGAATGAGGATTCTTAAACCTCTCAACTATATTTGATTTCTGATCATTATCCACACTGTATTTTTTTAATAGTCCTTCATCATTATGACCACTGGAGATTAATACAGCTGCTTCTGGACCATCTAATTCATCAATAGCCCTCTTATATCTTACTGCTGCCAAACGGCTAACAGCCACTATTTGAGCCTTGAAGGGAGCAATCTTTTCCCTGTAGTGTTTAATGATATCCAGAGTAATACTTTCTATTCTTTTACTTGCTTCAGCTATATCATTTTCTGTTGCATATTTTTCTTTGATCTTCTTTTTTTCTTCATCACTTTTTTTATGAAATTTCTGGTCAAATAATTCATCTATAGTCTTATCTTCTACATGTAAATCAGCCATTCTACTCTCGTATTTGATCGGTAGAGTAGCATTATCTGCCACTGATTCTTCTATGGTATAGGTATCAATATAACCACCAAAGGTCCTTAAGGTACTTCTTGATTTTTTATCAATTGGAGTACCAGTAAATCCTATGTAACAGGCTTTCGGTAAAGCTCTCCTCATATTAGATGCTAAATCTTTAAACTGAGTTCTATGAGCTTCATCAGCCATAACGAAGATATTTTCTTTTTTAGAAAGTAGTGGATACTTTTCTTTTTCATATTCCTGAAATTTATGGATAGTTGTCATTATTGTTCTACCAGCTTCTGACGATAGGAGTTCTTTTAAATCCTGAACACTGCTAGCTCTCTGAGGGTTGGGAAATCCACATTTTTTAAAGGTTCCACTGATCTGTTCATCAAGATCAACTCTATCAGTTACAATCAGCATTGTTGGATTACCTATCTCTTTTAGCCTTCTCAGCTTCAGTGCTAAAAAGAGCATGGTTAATGATTTACCTGAACCCTGAGTATGCCAGACAGTTCCATTTCTATCTTCCAGACTATCAGCATTTGTTATTCTTTCTACTGCCTTCTGCACAGCTCTGAACTGCTGGTAGCGACAGGCCATTTTAATTTTAGAGTTACCCTTATCTTCAAAGACAATAAAGTTTCTTAAAATATCTAAAAGTCTATTCTTTTTAAAGAGGGCAAATAAGAGTATATCCTGTCCTGTAGGCTCTCTCCCAATGATTTCAGCTATATCATCTTTAGTATAGGGATAAGGGTCCTTCCAGCCTTTAAAAGCCTGTGTTGGAGCTCCCACTGTAGCTGAAGATGCTGAATCACCCCAGGCTGCAACAAGCAGTTGGTTGGGGTAAAATAATTCTTCTGCACCTTCCTGATAATCATCTCTTATGTTTTGATATCTTCTTAATTGTTTTATCGCTTCTTCCTCCGGTTCATTACAGGTGGTATTATTTTTGCATTCTATTACAGCCAGAGGTAAACCATTAACAAATAGAGTTATGTCGGGTTTGATAGTTTCTTTACCTTTAACTCGAAATTGGTTGATTGCTATAAAGGAGTTGTTTTTTGGATTATCATAGTCAATATATTTTACAGTCTGGTTTTTCTTCCCATGACCTAAGTCCTGCTCCAAACTGATATGGTTGATTAACCTGTCATAGATTATTTCATTGGCTGCCATCAAGGAATTAGCCTTTAGGCGAGCAGGTCTAACCTCATTAACTGCCTTATTTAAATTATTCTCATTAATCCAGGGATTGATTCTTTTTAAGGCTGTTTTTAGTTCTTCAATTAAAATCACCTGGTGTTCTGATTCTCTTTTAGGCAGCTTCACAAAATCTTTATCCAGCTGATCATAGACTTTATAGCCCAGACTCTCAAATAAATCTAAAGCAGGTTTTTCTGATTGCTGATATTCATTCCAATTTCCAGTCATTATCTAAACCTCCATCTCTGTATTTACTCTAATCTCTCCTGTTAATAATTTCTGCATCAGACCTTTTTTAAGTCGTTCCAGTTTAGATTTGTATTCTTCTTCTTTCTGTATTTTAGCATCAGCTGATGATAGGATTGATGCTATTTTCTTTTGTTCTTCTAGGGGTGGGACTGGAAT
>Ga0182239_1000302_pt1 | contig 18538 bp, 12 predicted proteins | sample hydfrate6_PW_210_FD_132456 | JGI IMG/M metagenome (GOLD analysis project Ga0182239, IMG submission 132456) | Subsurface microbial communities from deep shales in Texas, USA - hydraulic fracturing test 6_PW_210 | ecosystem: Environmental > Aquatic > Deep subsurface > Shale gas/oil reservoir >... | reverse complement strand
GGCATATACGAAGATCTTCTGGCAGCGGTCAAATCGGTCAATCTGCGGGCGATCGGGCGGCTGCTCCGCCTGGACGTCAAGGGTGCCGCATCCGAGGTACACCTGCGCTTTCTGCTGTGTCTTTTCTTCGGCATCGGGCTTGCCGTGATCAGCCTGGCCCGCCTGATGAACTATCTTCTCGCCCACCATCCGGTACCGACCTGGAGCCTGTTTTTCGGCCTGATTGCCGCCTCCATCCGGGTCGTGGGCCGGAAGGTGGAAACCTGGTCGGCGGCCGCAGCGGCAGCCTTTTGCATCGGCGTGGTTGGCGCGTATCTCGTGGTGGGCATGATGCCGGCCAGGACCCCGGAAACCCTCGGATTCGTGTTTTTATCCGGCATACTGGCCGTGTGTGCCATGATCCTGCCGGGGCTTTCCGGCGCCTTCATCCTGTTGATCCTCGGCAAATACGAATTTATCCTTTCCGTGCTGGAAAATCCCTTTCTGCCGGAGCACATGGCGGTTCTCGGAGTGCTGGCAGCCGGGTGCGCCGTGGGGCTGGCCGGATTTGCCCGGGTATTGAAATTCCTTCTCGACAGGTATCACAACGCGGCGCTTGCCTTTTTGACCGGGCTGATGCTCGGCTCCATGCGCAAGATCTGGCCGTGGAAGGAGCCGGCGGTCACCGAAGAGATTCACGGCAAGCTCATGGTCCTCCAGGAGAAAAACGTGCTGCCCGACAGCCTTTGGCCGGAGCCGGCATTTGCAGTTTTGCTGATGACGGTGGGTTTTGTGCTTGTCATTGGCCTGGGGCGCCTGTCGCGTACATCCGCGGCCGACTAGTCCGGGTCGTGACAGTTCACGGTTTACAGTTTACGGTTTTTATCAACCGTCAACCGTCAACTGTCAACTGTCAACCGCTACCCCGGGTCTTTGTCTCCCAGGGACTGGTTAAATTTCTGCTCCAGCTTTTTCTGCACCACCGGCGGCACCATGCTCTCGATGTTGCCTCCGAACTTGGCGGCTTCCTTGATAATCGACGAACTGGTGAATATCCAGCGCAGGCCCGTCATCAAGAAGACCGTCTGGATTTCGCGGTTGAGCCGCCGGTTCATCAGGGCCATCTGGAACTCGTATTCAAAATCCGAGACAGCCCGCATGCCACGGAGGATGGCATGGGCATCTCGCTTCCAGGCGTAATCCACCAGGAGTCCGTCATAGGAGGCAAGTTCGATATTTTCAAAGCCTTCAAGGGCCTGGTCCAACAGCTCTATGCGCTCCTCTACGGTGAAGAGAATCTCCTTGGCCGGGTTTTCAAGTATGGTGATGATAATCCGGTCAAATATTTTCAGCCCCCGCTTGATAATATCGAGGTGCCCGTTTGTGACCGGATCAAATGATCCCGGGTAGATCGCGATTTTTTCCATTAGCTCGTCCTGTCTTTGAGCGGTTTTGGCAGAACTCAGGCCGTCAGGCCGTCTTCAGGTTCCGATTCCTTGCTTGCTACCATATATTTCATAAAACTCACAAGGGTTTTTCCGTATTTTCGCTGGTCAAATACTTCGAACGGACCGGACGCCGGGGGGAGGGATTCAGCCGGTGCATGCTCTATAACCGCAAGCGCGCCGGGTGCAAGCGCACCGCTTTTGGTCAGATTTTCCAGCGCCGGTGCCACGGCGCCCCGGTTGTAGGGCGGGTCCATGAAAACCAGGTCAAAATCCCGGCCGGGTTGGTGGAGAAAGCCGGGATTGCCGAGCAGATCCCGGCAGAAGACCAAGGCACGATCTTCTGCCCGGCAGGCGGCCAGGTTTTTCTTGATCAGGTCTGCGGCCCTGCGGTCGGATTCAACAAAGACCGCGTGTGCGGCTCCCCGGCTCAGGGCCTCGATGCCCATGGCCCCGGTGCCGGCAAACAGGTCTGCCACCCGGGCGCCGGCAACCACGCGTGCGCAGATGTTAAACACCGCCTCGCGCACCTTGCCCGAGGTGGGCCGAGTGGAACGGCCCGGCAGGGCAAGGAGTTTTCTGCGTTTGAACTGGCCGCCGATTACCTGCATGGGTCTGCCGTATCAGGTTTGGGAAAGTTTCTGGTGAACCTTTTTGATATATGACTTGTTCGCCCCGATTTTTTGAGCGGTTTTGGATACATCAAAGTCGCAGTCTTTTAATTTGCGCGCGATAAAGGCCTCCTCAAAGGCCTGCTGCGCGTCTTTTAACCGGCCGAATGCAAACAGGGAATAGGTATCGTCTTCTGCTTCCCGGGGCTCGGCCCGGTCCAGGTCGGGGATGTCGCCCGTGTCAATGGTTTCGCCCTCGACCATGATATCCAGGCGCTCTATCAGGTTTTTGAGTTCCCGGACGTTGCCCGGCCAATTATACTGCTTTAAAGCCGCAATGGCTTCCGGGGTTATCTCCTTGGGTGTAGTACGGTTATCCTCCGCGGTTTTGGACAAAAAGACACGGACCAGTTCCGGGATATCGTCAATGCGCTCCCGCAGCGGGGGGACGTGGATGGGGACCACGTTTAAGCGGTAATACAGGTCCTCCCGGAACAGGCCCTGGTCGATGGCTTTTTTCAGGTCCTTGTTCGTGGAGGCAAGCACCCGCACATCCAGCGGGATTACCCGGCTGCCGCCCATGCGCTGGAACTGGCCTTCCTCCAGGATCCGCAGAATCGTGGCCTGGGTGTTTAACCCCATATCTCCGATTTCATCGAAAAAAATGGTCCCCTGGTGTGCCAGTTCGAATTTGCCGTGTCTTTTGCTGGTTGCCCCGGGAAATGCGCCTTTTTCATGTCCCAGCATCTCGCTTTCCAGGGAGGCATCCGAGATGGCTGCGCAGTTGACATCCACCAGCGGGTTTTCCGAGCGGCCGGAAAGCTGGTGAATGGTTCGGGCCACCAGTTCCTTGCCGGTGCCGTTTTCCCCGGTGATCAGAATCCAGGCATCTGTGGGGGCGGCAACGCCGATTTGTTTTTTGAGTTCAAGCGTGGCCGGGCTGTTGCCGGCGATCGCGTATTTCTCAATGGTTTTTTTCCGGAGAAACCGGTTTTCCTCCTCTAAGCGGCGGAAGTTCAGCGCGTTGTTGATGGCCACGATAACCCGGTCGATGTTGAGCGGCTTTTCAATAAAGTCGTAGGCGCCCATTTTCGTAGCGCTCACTGCCGTTTCAATGGTGCCGTGGCCCGTGATCATGATGACCTGGACGTGCGGGTGCTGGTTTTTGATCTCCTTTAAGGTTTCGATGCCGTCCAGCCCCGGCATCCAGATATCGAGCAGCACCAGGTCCGGACCCTGCTCCTCGATGCATTTGAGGGCTTCATACCCGTTTGTGGCTGTCAGGATCTCAAATCCCTCGTCCATTAAAATTCCGCTGAGCGATTTTAAAATCGATTCCTCGTCATCCACTATTAAAATGGTTGGAAACATGTGATGCTGTCCCTTTTTTCGTGCATTTGTTTAAATCCGGCACATGAACATGTAAAAGCCGGCGGATTTACGAACCAGTCAGCAAATCTCCGAATTGCTCACTTCCCTTAACCACTTAACACTTAACACTTTTTTTATACCGGTAATTCGATAATAAATTTTGCCCCTTGCGGTTCGTTGTCCGCGGCCGTGATTTTTCCATGGTGGTCTGCCACGATGGTGCTGACAATTGCCAGGCCCAGCCCCATGCCGGATTTCTTGGTGGTGAAATCCGGTTCAAACAAATACGGCTTGTCTTCGTCTGCAATTCCGGCGCCGTTGTCTGCCACCGTGATCCGGATATTTTCGCCGGTTTCGTCAAGTTCCGCGCCGATGGTGATGCGGCCCTGGTGCCGGATGGCGGCAATGGCGTTGTCAATCAGGTTGATCAGGGTCTGCTTGATTTGCTGCCGGTCCAGGTTGAGCTGGGGCAGATCCGCTGCGATCTTAACGACAAACTCAATGTTCGGGTGCCCTTCTCTGTACAAAGCCACGGATTCGTGGATAATGGGGGGCAGTTCGCAGGGTGCGGGCTCCACTGTGGGAAACCGGGCGAATGATGAAAATTCGTTGACCAGGTTCCGGATCATGTCGGTATGATCGATGATGGTCTGGGTGCATTCCTCGAAAACCGATTCATTGATCCGCTGCTGGTATTTGCGCTTCAGTCGCTGGGCGGAAAGCGAAATCGGGGTCAGCGGATTTTTAACCTCGTGGGCGATTCTGCGTGCCACCTCCCGCCATGCTGCCATGCGCTGGGCTTTTTCCAGTTCCGTGAGGTCGTCAAATACCATCACGATGCCCATGTGCCGGCCGGATTCGTCTATGAGGGCATTGAAGTTGACCTTGAATGTCCGGCGCTGGCCGCCGATGGTCAGGTTCAGGGACTTGGATACGCTGTCTTCGGACTTGCTGGCAAAGCGTTCCACGATTTCTCCGGCCAGTTTGGGATACGCCCCCTGAAGCAGATTCTGATAGCTTTTCTTGATTGCATCATCTGCCCGGATCCGGAGCATATCCTCGGCAGAGGCGTTAATGGTGGTAATCCGGCCGTCTGCATCAATGGAAATCACCCCGGTGGAAACGTTGTTTAACACGATTTCCATATACCTGCGCCGCTCCTCGATTTCCATGTTCTGCTCGTAGAGCTTTCTGGCCGAGTATTCCAGTTCCCGCCGATTAAATCGCAGTTCCCGGGTCATCTTGTTAAATGAATTCACCAGGCTCTTCATCTCATCGTCGGCCACCACGTTGATGTTGTAGGTCAGGTCCCCCTCAGCCACTTTCCGGGTGCCTTCTGCCAGCTCCATGATGGGGATGGTAATGGAGCGCGACAGGTACATGCCCACCCAGATGGCGCAGAAAACCACCAGCAGGGCCACCACCGAAAGCGTAATATAGTATGTCAGCCGTATGGGCTGTTTGAGCATTTTGATTTGCTGATATTCCTCGAGTCCCTGGGATATGGAAGCCAGGTGCTCGGTCATGTCCGCGGGCAGCAGTACGCTGATCACCACGAATCCGCGGGTGTTGCCTTCTTTTTCGCCAAAGGGGATCGTGGCGATGTTTCGAATGAGTTCACCGTGGGTCAGCAGTTCCGAGGTCGAGGTGGCGTTTCCTGAAACGCTTATGGCCTTCTGGAGGTGATTGGCATCGAGCTCCGCCAGCGCCCGGGCGGGCATGTGGTCGGCGGTGGAAAAGCTCTGCCGTTCGTAGTTGCTGTCGTATACCTCCACGGCGTCGAGGTTGAATTCCCGCTGGACGATCTGAACATAATTGGACAGATCGGATTGATTCTCCGGGTCCAGCAGGTCCCGGGTGCGGACCTGATAGGCGGTCTTTTCCAGGAAGAACCGGTTGTTGCTTTCCACGTGCTGGTACATGCTGCGGCCCACGGCAAGCGAGTTTTCCAGTGCCTGTTCAATGGGCACCTGGAACCAGAACTCGATGCTGGTGGTAATAAAGTGAAGGGAAAAGGCAAAAAGCACGCCCGCCGGCAGCAGGCTCAGCGAAATAAATGCGGCCACCAGCTTGGTGCGCAGCTTGGTTCCGGGAATCCGGCTGCGGCGTTCGTAGAACAGTTTTACCACATTCCGGAAAATCAGGAAAATCAGCAGGATAATGAGCATCATGTTGATGTTGATGAGGATGAACATCAACATCATGTTGGACACCGGCATGTTTACACCGGCCATCATCGGCCGGATAATCAGGTAGGACAGCAGGCATACCGCCGCCAGCACCACGCCGATGATGATGAAGTCTCTTTTCCTGCGGACGCGGTCAGATGCCGGATCGGGGGATTTTGGGATCAGGTAGCGGTTTGGCTTCATTTGCAAATGCAGTTATCCAAGAAATCGGAAATCCGTGGCACGTTAATAAACAAATTCAATTTCGTGCCAGTCGGTTTCAAAATCCCAGAGGGAAACGAAAAAGAAGACATAGTTCAGGTAAAAGGGCAGTTCCACCTTGTCGAGTTCGGCCTTGGCCCTTAACCGGTAGCGCTTGCCTTCTTCGAGTTCTTTCATGGGCGCCACGGCCAGACTCTTGATTTCCGACATCCACTGCCGGGCCTCCTCGAAGGAATCCGTGGTAAGCGCGCGGTTGTCTTCCCAGGAGCGCTTGATCGTGAAACGTTTTTTGAGATTTTCATACTTTATGGTATGGGTGACTTTCCGTTCGGCCACTGTGGAATCGGGCAGAATGAAAGAATTGATTTTTTTCAGCCGTACAATAAAGGAAAAAGACGTGGGAATCCCGTTTAATACGGCCTGCCGCATTTTTTCGGTAAACGCGCCCTCCACCTTGGCAAAAAGCAGCAGATCATCCCGGTTGTTGCTCACGACCATGTCTTCGATCCGGGCTTCCTGGGCCCGGAGCGCGGCCGGGAGCAGGACGGTGGCAATTGCCGCGGCCAGCATGATTGCCGCGGAAAATCGGATAACAGAACAATGAATTCGCATTTGACTTCCGGCTGTGTTGTGTGCCTGACAGTTACCGGGCTGCGCCGGCGGTTTCCATCATGTCAATGGTCGCGGTTTTCCAGTTCTTTTTTTGTTTGAAAAACGTTTTCAAAAACGCGTGGTTGAAATTGTGCCCGGACTTGTGCAGGGTGATATGACCCAGAATCGGCAGCCCAAGCAGGGAAAAATCCCCGATGCAGTCCAGGATCTTGTGCCGCACGAATTCATCCGGCCAGCGCAGCCCCCCGGCGTTGACCACGCCGTTTTCATCGACGGCAACGGAATTTTCCAGCGATCCGCCCCTGGCCAGGCCATAGAATTGCATCATTTCCAGTTCGTGCAGGAACCCGAAGGTCCGGGCCCCGGATATTTCGGTTTCAAAGCGCTCGTCGCTCAATTCGATTTCATAGGTTTGCCTGCCGATGGCCGAATGATCGAATTCAATTGTACACGTTATCATCCGGCGGCTATCCGGGAATACGCATACGGATTTGTCCTGGTCCTCGATCCGGATCGGTTTTTCGATCACAAAATAAAACCGGGGCGCATCCTGCTCAGCAATTCCTTTTTCGCGGATCCGCCGGGTAAACACGGCGGCGCTGCCGTCCATGATGGGCAGTTCGTAGTCGTCGAGCTCCACCAGGGCGTTGTCAACGGAAAGTCCGGCCAGGGTCGCCATCAGGTGTTCGATTGTCGAGACGATGCATCCGCTTTCCCCGATGACTGTGGCCAGGCTGGTGTCCACCACCCGGTTGAAGTGTCCTGCCACCGTCGGTTTTGCGGGCAGATCCATGCGCCGGAACCGGATACCGAAGTTCGGCGGCGCCGGATGTACCGTCATATTTACAGTTTTTCCGGAATGCACGCCCTGGCCGGAGAAAGAAACCGAAGTCGCCAGGGTCCGCTGTTTTTTATATAGTCCCATGGGGGTTGCTGTCCTTATGCCGCTTATATGAATATCGGAATAAAAACGCGATTTCCGATAGGATTTGGTAAACGTAAATTATATTTCATATAACGGATAATAAATCAAAATGCAATGCGGACAGCAGATCCGGGTGGAGGACCGCCGGCAGCTTTTCTCCATTATAATTTCCTTATAACCTGCTGTTTCGGATTTTTCAATTGTTCCGGCCGGCCCGCTTTGTTATAGTGCTCCGGAATTGTTTCGGCATCAGGCTGAAGCATTATTCACACCTAAATTGAGCGATTTTTAAGTTTACCGCAGATACAAGGAAGATGCACACTCGCTATAGTCAACTATTCAAATAAATGGCTTTTAAAAATCTGAAACGCTCAATTTAGGTCACAGCCGGATTGCGAAAGGAAGGGACGTGTTATTCAAAGTCTTTACCGGGGCGGTCAGCGGCGTCGACGGGCTGCTCATGGAGGTGGAAGTCGATATCGCCCGCGGGCTGCCGGCTTTTTCCACAGTGGGGCTTCCCGAGGCCGCAGTCCGGGAAAGCCGGGAAAGGGTTAAATCGGCCGTGGTTAACTGCGGCTATGATTTTCCGGATGACCGGATTACCGTAAACCTGGCCCCGGCCCATATCCGCAAGGCCGGCACCGGATTTGATCTGCCCATTGCAGCCGGGATTCTCGGGGCTGCGGGTATTATTCCGGACGGGGCGGCAGATCCGTATGTGCTGCTCGGAGAGCTGGCCTTGGACGGGCGCATCAAGCCGGTGACCGGTTCGCTGCCTGTGGCCCTGGCGGCAAAAGCGGCCGGATTTTCCGGCATCCTGGTGCCCTGGGAGAATCGCCGGGAGGCCGCAGTGGTCGACGGCCTGGCGGTTTACCCGGTGACCGGCCTTTCAGAGGCGGTGGATTTTCTGCGGCAGGAGCGCGATATCACCCCGCACCCCCGTGAAACAAAAGCATTTGAACCGGATCCGGATACAGGGGCGGATTTTTCCGAGGTTTCCGGACAGGCGCATGTGAAGCGGGCCCTGGAGATTGCGGCAGCCGGGAACCATAATATCCTGATGATCGGCCCGCCCGGGTCGGGCAAAACCATGTTGGCAAGGAGATTTGCGGGGATTGTGCCGCCCATGAACTTTGATGAGGCCATCGAGACCACCAAGGTTTTCAGCGTGGCGGGTCTGCTGGACAAAGGACAGGCCCTGGTGACCCGGCGGCCGTTTCGGGCACCCCATCATACCGTCTCTGATGCCGGCCTGATCGGAGGCGGGCATGTGCCCCGGCCCGGAGAGGTCAGCCTTGCCCATAACGGGGTCCTGTTTTTAGACGAACTGCCGGAGTTCAAAAAGTCCGTGCTCGAAGTGCTGCGCCAGCCGCTGGAGCAGCGGCAGGTGACCATTTCGCGGGCTTCTTCTTCGCTGACCTATCCGTCGGATTTTACCCTGATTGCGGCTTTAAATCCCTGCCCGTGCGGGTATTACACGGATCCGGCCCATGAATGCCGATGCACGGCGGCACAGATCGCCAGATACCGCTCCCGGGTTTCCGGCCCGTTGCTCGACAGAATCGATATTCACGTAGAGGTGCCGGCAGTGGCATATGCGGACCTGGCCTCGGCCACACCCGGCGAACCCTCGGCGGATATCCGCACCCGGGTGACAGCGGCACGCACTACCCAGGAAAAACGATTTGCAAGGACGCGGATCAACACCAACGGGGCAATGAAAAGCCGTCATATCAAAAAGCAATGTGCCATTGACAGCGAATCGGCCGGCATCCTGGAAAGCGCCGCAGAGCGGCTCGGGCTTTCGGCCCGGGCCTATCACCGGATTTTGAAGATCGCGCGCACCATTGCAGACCTGGCCGGTCAGGCCGATATCCGGCCGCCGCATATCCTGGAGGCCGTGGGCTACCGGAGCATGGATCGACCGTTGTAGCAGCGCTGCATGGAAACACGAAGGGCACGAAGAAACACGAAGCGGCACGAAGGTTTTCTGTGCGCGGAAAAGTATAAATCTGTTTCTTCGGGAGCTTCGTGATCTTCGTGGTAAAGAGAAAATAATGGACAATCAAGAGGTTCTCATTGATCCCCTATGATGTCTGGGCGGAAATTGATCTGCAGGCCGTCCGGCAGAATGTCCGCAATCTTAAGGCGGCTTTGTCTCCGGGAGTTCGCCTGATGGCGGTGGTCAAGGCAGACGGCTACGGGCACGGGGCGGTCGCAGTGGCCCGGCAGGTGCTGGCCGCAGGCGCGGACTGCCTGGCAGTGGCCAGAATCGGGGAGGCCCTGGAGCTTCGTTATGCCGGAATCCAGACCCCGATCCTCATCTTCGGGCACACCCAGCCGGCACTGACCCGCAAGCTCCTGGAATATGATCTGACCCAGACGGTTTCATCCTTCAGGGACGCCGAAGCGTTCTCGGTTCGGTCGTTTGCCGCGGGCGCCCGCCTGCGGGTGCATATCAATATTGATACCGGCATGGGGCGACTCGGTGTGCTCGGGATGCCGCCGGGCGGTGCAAACGGTTTTTCCGATGGAGTCGCGGAGATTGCGGCCATATGCGGACTGCAGGGTCTGGCGGCGGAGGGCATATACACCCATTTCGCCACTGCTGACAGAGCCGACAAATCCGATACCCGGGGACAGCTTGAACTCTTTGAGCAGATCCTCTCCCGGCTCCGGGATATGGGGGTTGTCTTTTCGGTGCGGCACGCGGCCAACAGCGCGTCAGCCATGGAAATGCCCGAAACCCACCTGGACATGGTCCGCCCCGGCATCAGCATATACGGGCATTATCCTTCACAGGAAACGGAAGGCTGCGGGGTGGAACTCATCCCGGCCATGACGGTGCGCGCCAGGATTGTGCATCTAAAGCGGGTGGGCCCCGGTTTCAGGGTGAGCTACGGATGGACCGAGCAGACCATGGAAAACACCCTGATCGCCACAGTGCCAATTGGATATGCGGACGGATTCTTCCGGCTGCTGTCCTCCCGGGGATACATGCGGGTCCGGGGCTACAGGGCCCCGGTGATCGGTCGGGTCTGCATGGATCATACCATGCTGGATGTGGGCCATATCCCGGGGGTGGCCTGTGGGGATGCGGCGCTGGTTTTCGGCAGGGACGCAGATGGCGATCTCCCGGTGGAGTCAGTGGCCGACACGCTGGACACGATTAATTACGAGGTATTATCAAGGATTTCTTCCCGAATCCCGCGCGTATATATAAAAGGTGGCCGCTGAGAAGCGTTTCTACATATTGTGTGTAAAAGAAAAGGTACATCCATATCTTGGGCGAAAGAACAGGCGCTAACCCGGCGGATTTGCCCCGGAAATCCCATGTCGAAATCTCTTGACAATAAAAAGGGCGGGTGTTAAATAAACTACTTTGCAAATGGTGGGCGGGTATCGTGGTGATTTTAAAACAAATATCTGTTTTTCGGATTTAACGCCGCTAAGCGGCGGGGCCCGCCTTTGCAGGGTTTTTGGCTGCAACCCCAAGGATGCGATGGGACGGATTATATAAGAATCAAGAAAATGATCTGGCAAGAGTGAGATGAGAAAGGAGGTGCTCAGGGCTCACAAGGCGAAAAATCAGGATACTAACATGAATTTAGTGGAGAAATTGTGATTCACTAACAATTGACAATCAGGAGGTAGATAATGCCAAGTTTCGTGATTACCGAAAAATGCGATGGCTGCAAAGGCGGGGACAAGACCGCATGTATGTATATTTGTCCCAACGACCTGATGGTGCTCGAACCGAACACGATGAAGGCCTATAACCAGGAACCGGACCAGTGCTGGGAATGCTTTTCCTGCGTGAAAATCTGCCCCACCCAGGCAATCGAGGTGCGCGGCTATTCCGATTTCGTTCCCCTGGGCAGCAGCATTTACCCCATGCTGGGTACGGAAGATGTCATGTGGACCTGCAAGTTCAGAAACGGCCAGGTCAAACGGTTTAAGTTCCCCATTCGGACCACCCCCGAAGGCGACGCCAATGCCTATGAAGACCTCAAAGGCAAGGATCTGGAAAGCGATTTGCTGGCCACGGAAGAAGCAGACGGCTATCAGGTTCCAAAGCCTCAGGCGACTGTATAACACAACCGCCCGAATGGAGACGTTTAATTAAAACAGATTTGATCTTTTAAGGAGGATATAACATGGCATTACCGAATAAACCCAAGGGTGAGCTCAAGGCCGTAAGGGATCCGGAAGTTGTAGAAAAGGAAGTTGATATTCTGATCGTGGGCGGTGGCATGGCAGCCTGTGGTGCGGCCTTTGAAGTCAAGAAATGGGCCGACAACGAAAGCGTACTCCTTGTGGACAAGGCTGCGCTGGAACGCAGCGGCGCGGTTGCCCAGGGGCTTTCCGCAATCAATACCTATCTCGGTGACAACACCCCGGATGATTACGTCCGCATGGTCAGAAACGACCTGATGGGAATTGTCCGCGAAGACCTGATCTTTGACCTGGGCTGCCACGTGGACGACTCCGTCCATCTTTTCGAAGAATGGGGCCTGCCGGTCTGGAAGAAATCCCCGGAAGGCAAGAACCTGGACGGGAAAAAGGGACTCAAGCAGGGTACCCTGAAGTCCGGTGCTCAGCCTGTTCGCACCGGCAAATGGCAGATCATGATCAACGGCGAATCCTACAAGCGGATCGTTGCCGAAGCCGCCAAAAAGGCGCTCGGCGAGGACAATATCCTGGAGCGGGTTTTCATCGTTGAACTGCTGCTCGACAAAAACCGGGACAACCAGATTTCCGGCGCAGTCGGCTTTTCCGTCCGCGAAAACAAGGTTTACATTATCAAGGCCAAGACCATGATGGTGGCCTGCGGCGGCGCGGTCAATATTTATCAGCCCCGTTCGGTGGGTGAAGGCAAAGGCCGTGCATGGTACCCGGTATGGAACTCCGGTTCCACCTATACCCTGTGCATGAAGGTCGGCGCGGAGCTTTCCATGATGGAAAACCGGTTCACCCCGGCGCGCTTCAAAGACGGCTATGGCCCGGTCGGCGCATGGTTCCTGCTTTTCAAGGCCAAAGCCTTAAACGGCCTGGGCGAATCTTACATCAACAGCGATGCCGCCAAGAAGGAGCTGGAAAACTATGCGCCTTACGGCAAGGCCGCCATCACCCCGACCTGCCTGCGCAACCACCTGATGCTCTTCGAGATGAAGGAAGGCCGCGGCCCGATTATCATGGACACGGTGACCGCGCTTGCCGAACTCGGCAAGTCCCTGGACAAGAAGGAACTCAAGCATCTCGAATCCGAGGCATGGGAAGACTTCCTGGACATGACCTGCGGCCAGGCAAACCTGTGGTGCGCCACCAACACCGAACCGGAGAAGAAAAACTCCGAGATTATGCCCACTGAGCCTTATCTGCTGGGATCCCATTCCGGCTGCTGCGGCTTCTGGGTCTCCGGCCCGGATTATGACTGGGTCCCGGATGCCTTCAAGATCAAGGCCGACAACGGCAAGGTCTACAACCGGATGACCACGGTAAACGGCCTGTTCACCTCAGGTGACGGTGTCGGCTGCTCCGGCCACAAGTTTTCTTCCGGCTCCCACGCCGAGGGACGGATGGCCGCCAAGCAGATGGTGCGCTACGCAAAGGATCACAGCGATTTCACTCCTGAATTGCCCCTGGGCAAGGACGAGATCGTGGACATGGTCTACAAGCCGGTCCGGACCTACCTGGACAACTATGAATACACCACCGCCGAAGACATCAACCCGAACTACATCAAGCCCGAGGGCATGATGTACCGGCTGATGAAGGCCACCCACGAGTACGGTGCCGGTACGGCAACCTTCTATGAAACAACCAACAAGAACCTCGAAATCGTCATGGACATGCTGGAAGTCATGCGCGAAGACTGCGAGAAGCTGGCAGCCGGCGACCTGCATGAACTGATGCGCGCCTGGGAGATCTATCACCGCATCTGGACGGTGGAATCCCACCTGCGGCACATCCAGTTCCGCAAGGAAACCCGGTATCCCGGTTTCTACTATCAGGCGGACTATCCCAACCAGGATGACGAGAACTGGTTCTGCTTCAGCAACTCCAAGTATGATCCCAAGGAACAGAAGTGGGATGTCTTCAAGCGGGACTACGTCCAGATCATCCCCAGCGCATAAGGTGGGCATGATCGGCGGTTAACAAAAAAACCTCCAGGTGTCACCCTGACACCTGGAGGTTTTTATTAAAAAGGGCAAACCGTTTTTCGGTCTGAAACTGCAAACTGGATGCCGGCAAAATCAGCCTAAAGCCTGAAAGGCGATTGTTTCCGGACTCGAGTTAGCCGTTTCAGGGGGTGCGGGGTGCAGATCGTGCCCGGGCTGTCGGGAACCATACACGAGGGTCGTTACATATATTAACGGTTAACCGAATCGAACCTATAAGAACGGAGGGACAGCATGAGTGAAGCACAAGGAGCCCCGTTTAGCGGAAGCATCATGGTGGTCGGCGGCGGTATCAGCGGCCTGACCACGGCCTTGGAAGCCGCGGAAGTGGGCTACGAGGTCTTTATCGTAGAAAAAAATCCCTACCTGGGGGGGCGGGTCTCACAGTTAAAGCAGTATTTTCCCAAGCTGTGTCCGCCGACCTGCGGTTTGGAAATCAATTTCCGCCGGATCAAGGACAATCCGAGAATCAAGTTTTTTACCCTGGCAGACGTGGAAAAAGTGGCGGGCTCGCCGGGCAATTACAACGTGAGCATCAAGCTCAATCCCCGCTATGTCAATGAAAACTGCACCTGCTGCGGCGAGTGTGCCGATGCCTGCAAGACCGAAATCCCCAATGAATTCAATTTCGGCATAGACAAGACCAAGGGCGCCTATCTGCCGCATGAAATGGCCTTTCCGGCCAGGTACGTGATTTCCCCTCAGATTATCGGCACCGAGGACGCCCAGCGATGCAAGGACGCCTGCCCGTATGACGCCGTGGACCTGGAAATGCAGCCCAAAATCGTGGATTTCAACGTGGGCGCAATCGTGTGGGCCACCGGCTGGGAGCCATATGATGCGGCAAAAATTGACAACCTGGGATTCGGCCAGTACCCCAATATCGTTACCAACATGATGCTCGAGCGGATGGCCGCGCCCAACGGCCCTTCCAAGGGCCAGATCCTGCGCCCGTCGGATAACAAGGCACCCGAAAGCGTGGCCTTTGTCCAGTGCGCGGGATCCAGGGATGAAAATCACCTGCCGTATTGTTCCTATATCTGCTGCATGGCATCGCTGAAGCATGCCACCTATATCCGGGAACAGTATCCCGACACCAAGGTCTATATTTTCTATATTGACCTGCGGACCCCGGGATATCGGTATGAACGATTCTATGAAAACGTCAAATCCGATGAAAACGTCGAGTTCGTCAAAGGCAAGGTGGCGGCTGTCGAAGACGGCGGCAACGGCAAAGTTACGGTGGTGGCAGAAGATGCCGTAAGCGGCGAGAAGATCCGTCAGACAGTGGACATGGCCGTGCTGGCCACGGGCATGCAGCCCAGTGCCGTCAACGCCAAGCTGCCTGCCGCGGATCTGCAATATACGGAAGACGGCTTCATCATCAATGACCTGGACAAGGGCGGCATGTTTGCCACCGGATGCGCCAATCGGCCAGCCGATGTCATGATGTCCAATCAGAATGCGACCGGTATTGCCTTAAAGGCGATTCAAACCATGGTGAAGCGGTAGGAGGTTAAATCATGAATAAAAAATACGGCGTTTATGTTTGTAAAGGATGCGGCATCGGCGATGCCCTGGATATAGATGCAATATCCGACGTGGTCGAGGAAGAGGCGCTGCCCTGCAAAACCCATGATTTTCTGTGCAGCCAGGAGGGCGTGGACTTTATCAAAAATGACATGGAAGAAAACGGGATAAACACCCTGGTGATCGCCGCCTGCTCCCGCCGCGTCAACTACAACACCTTCAAGTTCGAAGGCTGCATCGTGGAACGGGTCAATCTCCGCGAAGGCGTGGTATGGAGCCATCCCAGGGATCAGTTTCCCATGCTCACAGAAGAGGAAAAGCAGGACGAGGAGAATTTCGACCGCGTCCAGATGATGGCCGAAGATTACGTGCGCATGGGCATGGCCCGGGTCGAAAAGGTCAAGCTGCCCGAGCCGTACCTGCTTGATACCATGAGCAAAAAGATCCTGGTCATGGGCGGCGGCATCACCGGCATGAGCGCGGCACTGGATGCCGCCAATGCCGGCTATGAAGTGACCATCGTGGAAAAAGCGGGTCAGCTCGGCGGGAATGCGGCCAAGTGGCGCAAGCAGCTGCCGCTGCGGCCCCCTTACGAGGAGCTGATTCCGCCGATGGTATCGGATAAGATCAAGGCTGTGGAAAATCATCCCAACATTGATGTCCGCACCGAGACCGCGGTTGCACGGATTGCCGGACAGCCTGGCGATTTCACGGTGACGCTCAAAAATCCGGGCGAAAAGATTGAATTTGATGTGCCCTATCCCCTGCCCGAGGAAATGCGTGTGGATGAAAACGGCAAGGAACTGGAGGCCGAAGCCCTCATGGAGAAATACCGGGAGTATAACGAGGGGCGCCGGGACATCCTAACCATGGATCCCAACGGCGAGAAGTTCGGTGCCGTGATCCTGGCGGCCGGATGGCGGCCCTATGAGCCCAAGGATGACGAGTTTCCGCATCTGGGCTGGGGGGCAAGCCCGGACGTGATCACCAATTATCAGTTCGAGGAGATGGCTGCAGCCGGAAAGGTCACCCGGCCCTCTGACGGCAGGGAAGCCAAAAATGTGGTGTTTATTCAGAGCCCCGGTGCCGGACAGGATGCGGATTTCCCCTATACCGGCGTGGTGACCAGCATGGTGGCCTTAAAGCAGGCCCAGTACGTGCGCGAGGATTACCCGGATGGCAAGGCCTATATTTTCTACCAGCATATGCGAACTTCCGGTCTGGCGGAGAATTTCTACAAGGCCGCACAGCAGGATCCGGGCATTTTCATGAGCAAGGGAGAGATCACGGCCGTTGAGAAAAACGGCTCCGGGCTTTCGGTTACCGCGCAAAACACCCTGCTGGGCGAAAACATCGGCGTGAATGCGGATCTGGTGGTGCTGGGCACGGGCATGCTGCCGGTGACCTATGACGATCCCACTGTCAATCTGGCATACCGTCAGGGTCCCGGATTCCGGGACAACGAAGTTTTTGACCGGTATGCGGACTCCAACTTCATCTGTTTTCCCTATGAGACCCAGAGAACAGGGATTTATTCCGCCGGCGGGGTTCGCCGGGCGCTTTCCGTGGAGGAGTGCATGGAAGACGCCAGCGGCGCGGCCCTGAAATCAATTCAGTGCCTGGAAAGCGTTAACCGCGGGATTTCCGTTCATCCGCGGTACGGGGACATGACCTACCCGGACTTTTTCTTTCAGCGCTGCACCCAGTGCAAGCGGTGCACGGATGAATGCCCGTTTGGCGCAATTGACGACGATGAAAAAGGAACACCGAAACCCAATCCCACCCGGTGCCGCAGATGCGGGACGTGCATGGGCGCCTGCCCGGAACGGATCATCAATTTCGCCGATTACAGCATCGACAGCATCGGTTCCCAGGTCAAATCCATCGAGGTCCCCTCGGAAGACGACTATGACGAGCCGCCATTGCGGATCCTGGGCCTGGTCTGCGAAAATGATGCCTATCCGGCCATGGATATCCTGGGGCTTCACAAAAACTCCTTCTCTGCCGATGTCCGGATTATCCCGGTGCGGTGTCTGGGCTCGGTCAACGTGATCTGGATCAAGGACGCGCTGTCGCAGGGCATGGACGGTGCCTTTCTGCTGGGATGCAAGCACGGTGACGATTACCAGTGCCATTTCGTCAAAGGCAGCGAACTTGCCAGCATCCGGATGCAGAAGATCGGGGACGCGCTTTCCAGCCTGGCCCTGGAAGAAGAGCGGGTGGCACAGTACGAAGTCGCCATTGACGACTACGACAGGATTCCGGAGATCATCAACAGCTTTGTTGAACAGATCGAGGAGCTGGGGCCGAACCCGTTTAAGGGATTCTAAAAGGATTGATGCGAAAACAGCCCAATTGAGGAGGTTTGATTATGGCGGATAAATACCTGGTACAACCAGATGTGGATTTCATAAACGAGATCCGGGCGACGGGCGGCGAGACCCTGAAAAAATGCTTTCAGTGCGCCACCTGTTCGGTGGCCTGCCCCATTGCACCGGATCGCAAGCCCTTTCCCAGAAAAGAGATGATCGCGGCTTCCTGGGGGTTAAAGGACAAACTGCTGGGCAATCCGGATATATGGCTTTGCCACAACTGCGGTGACTGCACAGCCCAGTGCCCCAGGGGCGCAAAACCGGGAGATGTGCTGGCAGCCCTGCGGATGAAGGCGATTAATGAATACGCCACCCCCAAGAGCATTGCCAACGCGGTCAATGATAAAAAGAAGCTGCCGCTGCTGGCCGCGGTGCCGGCCATTGTGTTCATCGTGCTCGGGCTGCTGACAGGTCTGCTCGATTTCTCTCCGGAGCTCAACGCCCACGGCGAGATCGCGCATGCCCAGTTTTTCTCCACCTGGCTGGTGGACCTGGTGTTCATCCCGCTGAGCATCTGGGCGGTGGCGGTGTTTGCCCTGGGCCTGAAGCGGTTTATCGGCGACATTCACAGAAACGCGGTTGCAGAAGGCAAAACAGACAAGGAAAGCATCGATGCCAAGGGCTTTTTGTCCGCCCTCGTGCGGGTGATTCCCAAGATACTCAACCACCGGCAGTTCTCCGAGTGCGGAGAAAACAATGACCGGGCCACCCCGCACATGATGGTATTGTTTTCCTTTATCGGTTTGTTTATTGTAACCGCCGTGTTTTTCATCACGCTTTACGTCTTCGGCATCCACGGGCCGTATTCCCAGATCCATCCTGTCAAGATCCTGGCCAATGTCAGCGGCATCGCCCTGGTCATCGGCGCAGCCCTCTTGATGAAGCAGCGGATGGACAAAACCGACGAGGTCTCAACCTATAAGGACTGGTACCTGTTGTGGCTGGTGCTTGGGCTTGGCGTGACCGGCATGCTTGCAGAGCTGACCCGGCTGGCGGATGCGGCGTTTCTGACGTACCTCATCTATTTTATCCACCTGATGATGGTATTCCACCTGATCGCGTTTCTGCCTTTTTCCAAGCTGGCCCACCTGGTCTACCGGACCGTGGCCATGGCATATAAT
>Ga0182239_1000301_pt1 | contig 18557 bp, 18 predicted proteins | sample hydfrate6_PW_210_FD_132456 | JGI IMG/M metagenome (GOLD analysis project Ga0182239, IMG submission 132456) | Subsurface microbial communities from deep shales in Texas, USA - hydraulic fracturing test 6_PW_210 | ecosystem: Environmental > Aquatic > Deep subsurface > Shale gas/oil reservoir >... | reverse complement strand
TGAGAAATAATCTAAGATATCTTTTTTAAAATTAGGCAAAGTATACTAAAAGGGTTGGCATGAATGCCAGCCCTTTTAGTTCCATCGTAGAAGTAATGATTGCAAAAAATAATCGAGAATCAATATTCTTTGGGGAGTTCGTCTAATTGGGCTTTGGTGAAGACGGGTCCGTCCTTGCACACATAATACGGGCCAACATTGCACCGGCCGCAGATGCCGATACCGCATTTCATCCGGTTCTCCAGGCTCATGATGATCTGGTCCCCGGTCCAGCCCATTTTGTCCAGGACTGGTTGAGTGAATTTGATCATGACCGGTGGTCCGCAGATCAAGGCCACGCCATTGTCTGGTTCAGGCGACACCTGATCAGCGATCTGAGGTACAAAGCCAACGTACTTGTCCCAGCCCTCAACTTCGTTGTCGATGGTAATGTAGGTGTTCACGTCGTTTCGGGCGTCCCATTCTTCCAAGAGGTCCTTGTACAGGAGCATGCCTGGGGTACGGGCTCCATAAATAAAAGTGATCTCCCCGTATTTGTCTCGATTGTCCGGATGCAGGAGCCAGACCATGGTCGAACGTAAGGTGGTGACGGCGTATCCACCGGCCAGGATAACGATGTTTTTGCCTTCCATGTCGTCTAAAGGATATGGATGCCCAAGGGGGCCGCGCACACCCATTGTATCACCTTGCACCATGCTGTGCAGTTTGGTGGTCACCACTCCGGCCTTGCTCACGGTAAACGTGAGATGATCGCCTTCAGTGGGACTGGATGCAATGCCGATGGGTGCTTCACCGTAACCGGGCACTGAGAGCTCGGCAAATTGCCCGGGCAAATATTCAAATGCCTTGGCATCGTCTGGGTTTATAAATTCAAAATCAAAGGTGCGCAGGCTCTTGTCCTCGGTGGCCACCTGCACCCGTTGAATACGTACTGGATATGGCAGATACGGATTTTTCATAAACAAGCATCCTTCATTCACGAGGTAAATTCGTTCGCTGATGCATTACGAATTTATTCGTTCATGCTGTTGACGACCTCACAGACGTCGATGTTCACCGGGCACTTCTGGGTGCACCGTCCACAGCCCACACAACCGATGGCCCCTCCCAGCTTGATGGGCATATACTTGAACTTGTGCATGAAGCGCTGCCTGACCCGGTCCTTCTTGGATCCTCTGGGATTGTGTCCTGAGGTGTGGTGGGTAAACAGCCAGCTCATGCAGGTGTCCCAGTTGCGGACCCGGTGGCCGAACTCGTCCTGAGTCTCGTCCTGGATGTCAAAGCAGTGACAGGTGGGGCAGTAGAAGGTGCAGGTCCCGCAGTTGATGCACGACTCATGAACTCTATCCCAAATAGCCTGGTCATACTCTTCCAGGACCGTCCGCTCCTGAAGCCTCTCCATGTCCACCCGGCTGGTCATGGCCTGTTCAGCCTGGGTTTTCTGTTCATCGGCTTTGTCCACGGCCTCTTGAGGGGCTTTCTTGAGGTCGGCACTGACGGCTTCCCCTTTGGAGGTCAGGGGGCGGACCAGCAGCTCTGAGTCGAGATCGACGAGCAGGATGTCCAATCCTTCCTGGTGGTGCGGGCCGCAGTTCACCGAAAAACAAAAACAGGTGGGACAGGGACTTTTGCAGGCCAAGCCGATGAGCAAAGCTGCGTCCCGTTTGGATTTCCAATAAACATCCGGGGCCTGCTCGTCCTGACAAAAGACCAGATCGAGCACGTCAAAGGCCTTGGCATCGCAGGGACGGATATTCAGCAGGGTCTTGGGCCGATCGGGGCCGGGCTCCTCGTGCATGATCATCCCGTTTGGGTCATCCGGGTTGTTGGTGAAATGGAGAAGCCTTTCGCTCTGGGGCAGAAAGAACTTCTTGGGGGACTTTGCAGTATTGGCGAACTCCCAGGCCACGTCTTGACTGTCTTGTATCTTGGACCAGGTATGGTCCGCCCCCTTTAATACCGGGGCATAGAGATCATAATCCGTAAGGAGCTTCTGGATGAATGTATCCAGGCCGTCCTTGGTCAGTATTTTATCCGGCATAGGTGTGTCCTTTGTGCATTGAGATTGAACCATCATTCCACAAAGCGCCGGGCTCACAGCCCGGATTAGCTGATTTCCGGGTCATCCGCTCTGTATGTGGATAATGGAGGCACGGATTCCAGGTCCAGGCCGGGCTGATAATCATACTTGTCCCGAATATCCTTTTCCAGCTTCTTGGTCAGCACCCGCATGTTGATGCCCACAGGACAGGCCGATTCACAGGCCCCGCAGTCAGTGCAACGGCCGGTGCAATGAAAGGCGCGCAGGATATGAAAGGTATAGATATCGGCATCCACCTGCGACTTGCCCACCCACTGAGGATTGTTTTCATCCACAAAGCAGATATTACAGTAGCACAGAGGGCAGACATTGCGGCAGGCGTAGCAGCGGATGCAATCCTTGAAAGCGGCCTCGAATTCCGCCCAGCGCTGGTCGGGTGGCAACTTTTCCCAGGGCTCGGCCACGTTGTCGATGTTTCCGCCACCGGTTTGCGGCCCTTCCTGTCCGATAAACTCGTCATACAGAACGGCGTTGCGGTGGGTACAGGTGAAGCAGTTTTGCCGCTTGAACTTCTTCCGGGGTAAGCGTTCCTCAAAATCCATGCCCCGGACCACGATCTCCTTACCGTCTTCAAAAACATCGGTGATGGTTCGACCGGGAAAATGGCTTTGGACCTTAGAGGCATCAATCATGCCCGGGGAATGCACCCCCAGGATGTACACGTCCTCTCTTTGAACCTGGTTTTCCTTGATCAAGCCGATAATGTTCCGGCTGACACAGCCCTGGGCCACTATGGCGTTTTTCCCGGAACGTCCGATCAGAAAGTTGGCCAGGTTGTTAACGCAAAAGCCGGACCAGACCAGGTTGTCCGCCTCTTCCGGAGTGGTAGCGAAATAGGGCTTTTCCTGCATGGGGACGCTACCCTTGGCATAGCCGATAACGCAATCGACAGTTCCTTGAGCCAGCAGATCTTTGGCTCTCTGGCGGAGTTGGTTTGTGATATCGCTCATGCCGCCTCCTTGCGAATATCCTTGACCAGTCGTTTAGTCGGGCCGAGTTTGGTGACCGCATCGACGACATTGATGGCTGTTTCCTGAAACTTGGCCGCTTCAGCTGAAGAAATCCAGGAAAAGTGCAGGCGGCCGGGTTCAAGTCCGATATACTCCAAAAGATCCTTAAGAACGGCGAACCGCCGTCGGGCGAACAGATTGCCACTGATATAGTGGCAGTCGCCGGGGTGTCACCCGGAGACCCACACCCCGTCGAATCCCTGCCGAAAGGCCTGCAAGATAAACTTGGGGCTCATGTGCCCAGTACACGGTATGCGGATGATCCGGATATTGCTGGGGTATCCCAGCCGGCTGACTCCAGCCAGATCAGCCGCCCCATATGAACACCAGTTGCACAGAAATGTGGCTATGCTGGGAGAAAAATCCTGTTCTGTTGGCATGAATGCGCTCCTTGATCCATTCTTGAGCGCCCGGCAGAGCTGTTCAGCCGGGCGCAGGTGGTTGTTCTTTTCTTTCTATCCAGGTCAAACTTATACTGCGGGCACCTTACAGCTCAGGCTGGTCAGCTCAGCCAGGATTTCCTGTCCGGTAAATCCGAGCAGGTTGGGGGCGTCGGAGCGGCAGGAGGCCATGCAGGTCCCGCAACCCTTGCACAACGCCCGGTTAACCTCGGCCAGCCCCTTGTCGTTCTGGCTGATGGCCTGATATGGGCAGACTGTCCAGCATATCCCGCATCCCACGCACCTGCCCTGGTCAATGAAGGCCACTGCACCCGGAAGCGAGAGCCGGGTAGAGCTGAGCAGGCCCACGGCCCGGGAAACAGCCGCCTGAGCCTGGGACACGGACTCTTCAATAGGCTTGGGATAGTGGCACAGTCCGGCCATGAACACCCCGTCGGTGGCGAAATCCACCGGGCGGAGCTTTTGGTGGGCTTCCACGAACCATCCGTCATCGTTCATGGGCACCTTGAAGAACTGAGCCAGCTGGCTGTTGTCCCGGCTGACCACGGCTGAAGCCAGGCCCAATACATCGGCTTCAATGATCAGATCCCGGTCGATAATCGGATCGTGAACGCTGATTTCGATCCCTTCCTGCTTGGGGGTCACCTGGGGCTTGTTGTCCACATCGTAACGGACGAATATGACCCCTTTCTCCCGGGCCTCTTTGTACAGGAGCTCCCGTTCCCCGTACGAGCGCATGTCCCGATAAAGAATGACCACCTGGCAATCCGGGTTGGCCTCTTTGAAGCGCAGGGCGCTTTTCAGGGAATGGGTGCAGCAGACCTTGGAGCAATAGGGCCGCTCCGGTTCCCGGGATCCGACGCACTGGATGAACACGGCTGTATTGGTCTGCTTGGGATCCAGTGCCTTGCTCTGCAGGGCCTGATCCAGCTCCAGATGGGTCATGATCCTGGAATCCTGGCCGTAGGCGTATTCGGCCGGCTTGTACTCCGTGGCCCCGGTAGCGATGACCGCGGCTCCGTGTTCGATCTGGATGTCTTCTCCCTTGGAGGTCAGGGTGGTGGCAAAGTTGCCAACGAAGCCATCTACCTTGGTCACCTCGGTATTTACGTGCAGATGGACTAGGGGGTGATTCCGGATCTGCCCTTCCAGGTCTCGCAAATAGGGAGCTACAGCCTCCCCGCTGGCGGTGGATATCTGCATGCGGGCGTTGCCTCCCAGCCGATCCTCCCGCTCCACCAGGTGGGTATGAAATCCCTGTTCGGCCAGATTCAGGGCCGTATTCATCCCGGCCAGACCGCCGCCGATGACCAGGGCCCCGGAATTGACCGACAGAGTAATCTCTTCCAGGGGCTCGTTGAGCACGGATTTGGTCACTGCCATGCGGATCAGGTCCTTGGCCTTTTCCGTGGCCTTAACCGGGACGTCCTGGTGGACCCAGGAGTCCTGGTTGCGGATATTGGCCATTTCGAACAGGTACTTGTTCAGACCGGCCGATTGCATGGTCTCCTGGAACAGAGGCTCATGAGTTTTGGGGGTGCAGGCGGCCACCACGACTCGATTCAGACCCTGCTCCTTGATAACCCGGGCCATAGTGTCCTGAGTGTCCTGGGAGCAGGTGAACAGGTTGTTGTCCACATACTCCACGTGGGGCAGGGAACGGGCATACCCCGCTAGTTCCTGAACGTCGACGACGCCGGCAATGTTGATGCCGCAGGAACAGATAAAGACTCCGACTCTGGGCCTTTCACCCACGACATCGATTTGATCGGGAACATCGGGCTGCCTGGTCTGCGTGTTTCTGACGTGGCTCAAGCGGCTGGTGGCGGCACAGGCAGCGGCCGAGGCTTCCATGACTGATTGGGGAATATCTTTGGGGCCGGCCAGGGCGCCGCAAGCATAAATGCCTGGTATGTTCGTGCTCACCGGAGAGAAGGCGCTGGATTTGACGAAGTCGCTTGTTCCCAGCTCAATGCCCATTTTAGCGGCCAGATCCTTAACATTGCCGGAGACTTCCATACCATGGCTCAGAACCACGATATCGAAATCTTCAGTGAGTTTCTCGCCGTTTTCGGCCATATAGTCCATACGCAGGGATTTGTCCGGGAGCTCCAGCACGGTATGCACCCGGCTGCGGATAAAGCGGACGCCCTTATCCTTGGCCCGTTCATAGTAACGGTCAAAGTCCTTGCCGTGGGTGCGCATGTCCATGTAGTAAATGGCCACGTCCAGATCGTCCCCGGCGTGCTCTTTGGCAATGATGCTCTCCTTGAGTGCATACATGCAGCATACGGACGAGCAGTAGGGGTTATCGCACCTGTTGATTTCACGACTGCCGACACATTGCAGAAAAGCGATTTTCTTCGGCTTTTTTTCATCGGCTGGTCTGACCAGATGCCCCATCCAGGGACCGGTGGCGGCCAGGATCCTTTCGAATTCGAGGGCGGTGACCACGTTTTGAAATTCGGAATAGGAATAGGTATCGAATCGGGACGGGTCGAACGGTTGAAATCCGGGGGAGAGGATGATCGAGCCCACCTCAAGTTCGACGGTCTCGTCCTCCATGCTGTAGTCAATGGCATTGGTCTGGCAAAACTCCTGGCAGATCTGGCAGCCGCCGGTTTTGAAGTGGACGCAGACCTCACGGTCAATGGCCGGGGTGTTGGGAACGGCCTGGGCATAGGGGACATAGACCGGCTTCCGCCCCTTGAGCCCCATATCGTATTCCGAGGGAATCAGCTCAGGTCTTGCTTTGGTGATCTCTGTACGGATTTTGTCCAGCGAGATGTGTCCCGTAGGACAGACCGAGGCGCATGCCCCACAGGCCAGACAGTCATCCGAGGTCTGGCTGAAAGGGGTATCGACTTGTAAATCCAGACCTCGTCCAGTCAGTGAAATGGCATTGTTGCCCATTTTGTCACAAATCCTGGTGCACAATCCGCAGAGAATACAGTCGTCATCCTCAGCGGGAAACCGGGATTCTTCGATTCCGTACTTTGCGGCAAGCTCCTTGATGATCGGGACCTCAGGGCAGCGAGCCATCAGGAGTTCCACGATCATTTTCCGGCCCTTATGCACGGCTTCGGTCTCAGTTTGTATTTCCATGCCTTCCCAGACAGGATAATTGCAGGCAGTGACAAACTTCGTCCGCCGGCCGTCAAAGAGTTCCACGGTGCACAAACGGCATAAGCCGGCAGGGTCAAGCCCTTTATGGTGGCACAGAGTGGGGATTGGAAACCCGTAGTTATCTGCAACCTGGATAAGGTATTGGCCTTCTTCTCCCTGGACCTTGGTTCCATTGATTGTAAACGTAATCATAGGAGATAACCTTTTGAAATGGTATATTAATTTATGCGAATCGCATTAAATTTGCATTGATCGTAACAAATACCGCATTTTATACATTTTTCCTGATCAAGAACATGAACTTCTTTTTTCTCGCCGCTGATGGCGTTCTGAGGGCATTTCCGGGCACAGACCATGCAGCCGGTGCAGTTCTCTTTGTCAATGGTGTAGTAAAACAGTGGCTTACACACCCCGGCCAAACACTTTTTGTCCCGAATGTGGGCTTCGTATTCTTCTCTGAAATACAACAAAGTAGTCAGGACCGGATTGGCCGCAGAAGTCCCCAGACCGCAGAGGGAGAAGTTCTGCATAGTGGTTCCGAGCTCCTCCAGGAGCTCGATGTCACCATCCTGACCCTGGCCGTCGCAGATCCGGGTCAGGATGGAAAGCATCTGCTTGAGTCCCTCCCGGCAGGGGTTGCACTGGCCGCAGGACTCCTCGACCAAAAAATCCACGAAATAGCGGGCCACATCCACCATGCAGGTGTCTTCGTCCATGACGATCATCCCGCCGGAGCCCATCATGGAGCCGACCTTGGTCAGTTCGTCAAAATCCACCGGGAGATCCAGATACTTTTCCGGTATGCAGCCTCCGGAGGGGCCGCCAGTCTGGACTGCCTTGAACTTTCTATTTTTGGGGATGCCGCCGCCGATGTCGTAGATGATCCTCCGCAGACTTGTTCCCATGGGAACTTCCACCAGACCGGTATTGACGACCTTGCCTACCAGGGAAAATATCTTGGTCCCCTTGCTGTGCTCCGTGCCGATGGCCGCATACCAGTTCGCGCCCTTATCAATGATCACTGGGACATTGGCCCAGGTCTCAACGTTGTTCAGCAAGGAAGGGCTGTCACGGAAGCCTCGCTCCACCGTGTGGATATACTTGGCCCTGGGGCGACCGGGTTTGCCTTCCAGAGAGGCCATCAGGGCAGTGGACTCGCCGCAGACAAAGGCTCCCCCTCCCCGGCTGATCTGAATGTCGAAGTCAAATCCGGATCCCAGGATGTTGGTTCCCAGGAGTCCCATCTGCCTGGCTGTATCCAGGGCCTTCGTCAGGTTGGTCACGGCCAGGGGGTATTCATAACGGACATAGACAAAGCCCTCCTTGGCACCGATGGCATAAGCGCCGATAAGCATCCCTTCGATGACGCTGTTGGGATTTCCTTCCAGAAGACTGCGGTCCATAAAAGCACCAGGATCACCTTCATCTGCATTGCAGATGACATATCTATTGCCATGATGTTTGCGGCAGGTGGCCCATTTGATGGCAGCAGGAAAACCGCCCCCACCACGACCTCTAAGCCCGGCCTGCTTCACCTGGTCGATGACTTGCTCCGGAGTCATTTCAAATAAGGCTTTTTCAAAAGCCTGATAACCTCCTAAGCAAAAGTAATGATCAAAATTTGTTGGATCGAGAAGATTGTTGTTTCCGGAGATTATCCTTTTCTGGAGTTTATAGAAGGGAACATCATCTTCGCAGCAGATTCTCTTTTTGCTGGCGGTATCCTTGTAGAGCAGCTTGTCCACCACCTGGTCGTTGACCAGGGTTTGCTCCACGATGTCGGGGATATGTTCTTCCTTGAGCTTTGGGTAAAAGGTTTTCTCCGGATGAATGACCATAAGCGGACCCATTTCACAAAAACCATGGCATCCGGTCAACCTGACGTCGATTGTGTTTTCGAGGTCATACCTTCGTAACTCACTGAGCAATTTCTTATGAATGGCTGCATTGTTCACACTGCAACCAGGACCGGAGCAAATGGAAACCAGCTTCTTCTCTTGGCCCGGCTTGACGGTCTGGAGTGAATTTCTGTATTCCTGCAACGCCTCTCTGTTGTCGAATCGTAACATGGCTAAGTATAACCTCCGTTATCCATGCCATTAGGAGGCATGTTGCTTGTATTCGTCAATGACTTCAAGAGCGCTGGAACGATCAAGACCACCATAAGTCTCTTTGTTGATGGTAATCACCGGCCCGGAAGCGCAACAGCCGATGCAGCGGACTTCTTCCATGGTAAACAGGCCGTCATTTGTGGTTTGACCTTCTTCTATATCGAGCTTTTCCTTCAGGGCATCGGAAATTTTATCTGCACCCCGGACATGACAGGCGGTTCCGGTGCAGACATTGATGATATACTTCCCCCTGGGTTCCAGGCTGATGGTTTTATAAAATGTAGCCACGCTATAGACGAGACTTTCCTGAACTCCCAGTCTTTCACAAAGTAGTGGGATAACTGCTGGTGGGAGATGATTGTAAATATCACTGATGTCCTGCATGATCATCAGCAGGGCCTCAGGGTTGTTGCTATATTTTTCTATGATTTCTTCAAGTTGCTTCCAGTTGATAACGATTGTCTTATCCATACCTGCGCCACCTTTTGCGTTGAGTTTGATCTGAAGTTAGGCTGAGACAGCCTGCTGAACAACCGGGCAGTTTTCAACACAGGCCCCGCAGCCAGTGCAGAGGTCTTCCTTAATGCTGCGGGCTCGTTTCTTGACTCTGACCTTGAAGTTCCCAGCTTCTCCCTGAACAGATTCCAAATCCGCATAGGTGATGATCTCGATATTCAAATGCCGGCCGACCTCGACCAGTTTCGGGGAGATGATTCACATGGCGCAGTCATTGGTTGGAAAGGTCTTGTCCAGCTGGGACATGACCCCTCCTATGGAGGGAGCCTTTTCAACGAGATAGACATAATATCCAGAATTGGCCAGATCCAGGGCCGATTGCATCCCGGCGATTCCGGCTCCGACTACCATGACCGAGCCTTTAGGTGTGGATGTTCCGTCTTGAAGCATGCTCATGACTCCTTTCCTGACAAACATGTTAAATAATATGAAATGGTTATATATTAACCTCGGCAGTATTTACCTTAGTTGCTTTCGGTTAAGGGAAACATCTGTGTGGATGGCATTTTCCAGCTTGAGCTTCGCGCATGATGTGTATGAACTTATTTCCGTTCATCAAAGTCAGGGGCAAGATGCTTGAGGACGGCATAGGATCCCTGAACCCCAGATACCCGGTCCCAGCCTTTCGAATTCAAATAGCGCTGTACCTCATAGGACCTGGTGCCGGTGTTACAGTAGGCATAAACCGGCTTGTCTGTGGGAATTTCGTTCATTCTGGCGGGAATTTCTTCCAAGGGGATGTTCAGCCACTGCTCGTTGTATTTTTCCACTCCGAAGCGGGCCTCGTCAGGGTGCCTGACATCGAGCACGACGGCTCCGGATCCTGGATAGGTATCCACGAGTTCTTGGGGAAATATCGGTTTGTTCAAACCGTCCAGGATGTTTTGGAGTACGTTGCCGGCCACGTTGACAATGTCCATCGCCGACGAAAGGGGCGGGGAGTAGCAGACTTCGAGATTGGAAATGCCCAGGGCATCGACATGGTAGGGCAAGACCATGGCTATGGCATCGACCCTGGCTTTGACCGCGTCTCCGTTCGGACCCACGGCTTCGACGCCGAGGATCTGTCGGGTCTTTCTGTCCGCGATGAGCTTCAAATACATGATAGCAGCTGTGGGGTAAAAATGAGCTCGATCCGGTTGGACTACGAGGGCGTATTCCGGATCGAATCCTGCCTCTTGGGCCTGCTTAACCGTGAGACCGGCTCTTGCCATGCTCAGATCGAACAGCTTGAGGCAGAAATTGCCGATGACGCCCTTGAACTGTTCATTGCGGCCGGCGATATTGTTGGCGATGACCCGCCCCTGGCGGTTGGCCAAGGAACCCAGAGGCATGACCAAGCTCTCTCCGCTGATCAGATGTCGCTGCTCGATACAGTCACCTCCGGCATAGATATGAGGATCAGAAGTGCGCAGGCGGGCGTTGACTGCAATGCCCCCCATGGGCCCTATGCTCAGGCCCGCCTCCCGGGCCAGGGTGACGTTGGGGCGTACCCCGACACTGAAGATGACCGCTTGGCAGGGGATCTCGCCTTCGGATGTTCTAACGGCCTGGACGCCGTTTTCCTGGTCTCCGACGACCTCGGTGACCTTGGTATTGCATTTGACCCGGACCTCATTGTCTTCCATGGTCTTTTGGACCAATCCGGCCATATCCGGTCCCAGGGAGGCGGGCAGGACGTGGTCCATCATTTCCACCACCGTGGTCTCCACCCCCCAGAGATCGGTGAAGGCCTCGGCCATTTCCAGGCCGATGGCTCCTCCGCCCACAACCACTGCGGATTCGATTTCACCCCGGGTAAGCTTGGCCTTGATGGCCTGGGCATGGTGGAGATTGGAGACCGTGAAAACCCCGGGGAGATCGGTTCCGGGCAAAGGAGGAAGCACTGGGGAGGCCCCGGTGGCCAGGACCAGCTGGTCGTAGCTCAGCTGGTCTTCGCTGTTGTCCTCCACATCCCGGTAGGTAATGGTTTTGTTCCGGCGATTGATCGAGGTGACTTCTTTTCCGGTCAGGACATCGAAATGTTTGACATTTCGAAAGAAGGCCTCATTACGCTCCATGTGATACATGGTCGTGCGCAGGGCGGAGACGTCCTGGACGTCTCCGCCGACATAGTAGGGGATGCCGCATCCCCCGTAGGAGATGAGCCGGTCCCGGTCGAGAATGGTAACCTGGGTATCCGGTGCGCAGCGCATGAGCCGGGAAGCCACCTTGGGTCCCAGGGCCACTGCTCCGACGATGACGACATGTGTACTCATGAATAAAATCTCTCTATGAGAAGTAAATTCCGGTCAATGCGCAAAGCCGCCAGATGAGGCGGCTTTGCTGCAATCATCCCGTGCGGATGACGGGTTCTATTTATTTTTCGATGTCTTCCAGACCGCAGTCGCACAGGTCTTCACCCAGGTATTCACGTTCGTTTTCACCCAGGAAGCCGCAAGATAAAGCGATAAGGGTCCAGATATGGACCACCGGGAAGTGGCCTTCGTAGTATTCACTCAAGTCATGGATCTGAGAATGGCAGTTATGGCAGGGCGTAATGCAATAATCTGCACCAGTAGCCATGATCTGGTCGAATTTGATCTTCCCGTACTGCCGCCGTTGATCGGCATACCCTGTGGCCTGCAGAAAGCCGCCGCCACCGCCGCAGCAGAAGTTGTTGGACATGTTCGGCTGCATATCGATGAAGTTTTCTTCACCGACCACGGACTTGACTACAAAGCGCATCTCTTTGGCTACATCGTCACCAAAGGTCTTGCGCACCAGCTGGCAAGGATCCTGCAAAGTAAACTTAATCCTGCGATCCTTGTTCCAGTCCGGGTTGACCGGAAGCTTGCCTTCACGGATCCAGCGGGCGTAGAGGTAGATGATGGATTCAATTTTGAAGTTATGCTCAATATTGAACTTGCGCAGTCCCTCCCGGACCGCGTAGAGTTCATGCCCTCACTCCGTGTTCAGCCAGTACTCACAGCCCAGGTCGTCCACGGCCTTGGCCTTGGCCCGGACGATCTTTTCCCAGGCATCATTGTCGGCCAGGAACATGCAGTAGTTCTCAGCCGCCCAGCCGATGGTTCCGTAAGTCCAGTCGCATCCGGCGGTGTGCAGGATCTTCCACAAGGGAACCATTTCGTCCGGTTCGGTGACCGGTTCTCTGGAGTTCTGGTTCAAGAAGTAGGTAGCCCCTTCTTTATTAAAGTGAACCTGCATGTCTTTGAACTGGGGTTGAGCCTCACGAACTTCTTCCAGAACGTCTTCAACCACGAACTTGAAGTCCTCTGAAGACGCTCCCATGGCGCTGGTCCCTTCGGTGTTCAAGGCGGCATCACAGGAGCCGCGGATACCTTTGGGCCGTTCCTCTCTGGGCCAGGAAGCCCGGCAATTGAAGACCAGGGCCGGAATATTGATGCCCATGGGGCAGGCCCGAACACAGCGCTGACACTGGGTACAGCACCAGACCCAGCCTGACTCGGTCACTTCGTCCAGACCCAGGGCCGCCATGCGCAGGAACTTGCGCGGATCCATGTTTTCCAGACCGGTTGCCGGGCAACCGGAAGAGCATGCCCCGCAGGTGAGGCACAGATTGAGATTGCCGCCCTCTGGCAAGACCTCCATGACTTTTTCCATGAAGGAGGTCTGTTTGGGCTGACCTCCAATCCTCAGAGCAGCTTCCGCCATGTTGTCCTCCTTAAAATACAAGTACTCAAAAATGGGCTTTTCGGCCCGAGTAGCCTGTGCACTATGCGCATTTTGTTGATCTTGAATGGGTAATTTGTAAACCCATGACAGGGGTTTGTCAAATGCCTGGCCAAAGGATTATCCTCAGCGCAATCCGGCTGTGGTCAAGGCCCCGGGACGCAGTGTTGCCGCCAGCGTCAAGTCTCAGCTGTGGAACATGAAGGAAGGAAGCTTCATTACTGAATACGAATATGAGATGGGCTGTGTTGTCGCTGACGTGATCACCGGCGGGGCCGTTGGTGCCGGGACATTGATCATCGAACAGTATATTCTGGATATCGAGCGGTCTGCTTTTGTCCAACTCTGCCGGAACCAGAAGACCGTGGATCGGATCAACCATATGCTGAAGACGAATAAGACGCTGAGAAATTAAAATTTTGAGCAGAGGACTGATCAAAATTTTAAACATTATACTTGAAGGAGATAATCATGGCCAACGCCTATATACTCAAGGCTCTACGGACCCCCGGATGCAAGGCCAAACGGGGAAAATTCACCAACGTCCGGCCGGATCATTTGGCCACAGTGGCCTTGAAGAGTCTGCTGGAGAAAACAAAGGTCGATCCGGAAAAGGTTGAAGACGTTATCCTGGGCTGTTCCTTTCCAGAGGCAGAACAAGGGATGAACGTGGGTCGGATGGTGGCCTTAAATGCCGGTCTGCCCTACACCGTTCCAGGGCAGACTGTGAACCGGTTCTGCTCATCCGGCCTGCAGTCCATCTCCATGGCTGCAGAGCGGATTATGGCCGGATTTGCCGACTGTATCGTGGCCGGTGGAACTGAATCCATGACCATGGTTCCCATGGGCGGAAACAAGTTTCGCGCCAACTCGGACTTGATTGCCGAGTGGCCCGAGGCCTATGCCTCTATGGGCATTACCGCAGAAAACGTTGCTGATCAGTTCAATATCTCCAGAGAAGATCAGGATGCATTTGGGCTGCAAAGCAATAAACGGGCCTTGCAGGCCATTGAAAACGGGAAATTCGCTGACGAGATTGTTCCGGTGGAAGTGGAGCGGACAAAGATCGTGAACAATGAACTGGTCAAAGATATTGAGGTAGTCGATATCGACGACGGCCCCGGCGGACGACGTTGGAGAAGATGGCCAAACTCAAGTCCCCGTTTAAGGCCGGGGGCTCGGTGACAGCCGGGAACTCTTCCCGGTGTTTTGCACAAAGCCAAGATGTCGGTGGATGATATCGGCTTGTTTGAGGTAAACGAAGCCTTTGCCTCCCAGGCCCTGTATTGTATGGGCAAGGTGGGCATTGACCAGTCCATAGCCAACGTCAACGGCGGGGCAATCGCCCCGGGTCACCCTCTGGGATGCACCGGAGCCAAGCTGGCCACCACCCTGTTCCATGAGATGCACCGGCAAGATGTCCGCTACGGGATTGTGTCCATGTGTATTGGTGGCGGCATGGGCGCAGCCGGGATATTTGAGAAGGTATAATGGGTTTCCCGGAAAACCAAGGTTCAGGTTACAGCCCCGCTTAAGCGGGGCTGTAACCTGAAGGGTTGAATATCAAAGGCTGTGAATCTGGAGCCTGGCTGCGATCCCGGACGGCCAAGCCAGCGACCGGGGTTGGATCTAGTTTGATACGAGTATACGCAGATAGAGCACGGCCCCAGGTTTTGACTCCTGGGGACCACCTGGATCCAGCTTGGCCAGAAAGAATAATTCTGTGCCTGAAATCATACCTCCCTATGCACAGGCTTTCCCCTGGATTGCCCGGCGAGCATAACTGCGGTGTTATTCGGAACCTTCCGGCCGGGCAATGACAAGAGTGGGTGCACCGTTAATTTCAGTCCTGATCAAAAGGGCGGCTTATGTTTTGTATTCAATCAGATAATGTTTCACCACCGCCAGAGGCGGAGCCTCATCCTTTGAGAACAAAATCATTTTGACCCACACCTTCCCTCAGTTGTCATTCCTTCCGGCATGGGATATACTTTTTATATGAATGTCGATGATATCCAGAACAAACTGAGGCCTGTCCTGAAAACCTGCAATGCCCATTGGGCGGTCCTTTTCGGGTCCTGGGCCAGGGGAACTCAGACCCGGCACAGCGATATAGATCTGCTGATTGTGACCGATACAAAAAAGCGCTGGCTGCACAGGGACCAGGATTATGCAGATATCTACAGACTTTTTCCCAGACAGGGGGTGGATCTTTTGATCTATACACCCGAGGAACTGGAGGATATTGCCCACCGGCCTTTCATTCAGCGAATTTTACAGGAAGGAAAGGTGGTCTATGAGTCGGGAGAAACAGGAGAATGAAGCATATCGCTGGTTCGTAACTGCCAGGAGTGATCTGGATACGGCCCGGCTTTTGTCCATGCATGAACGATTCCCCCATGCCTGTTTTCATGCTCAGCAGGCGGCGGAGAAGGCGGTGAAAGCTGTCTGGTATGCCCTGGGGGCTGATCCTTGGGGTCATTCCATCCGCAAATTGATTGAAGAACTAAAAGAGGTGGATTTGAATGCTTTTGATGTGCTCAAACCAATAATATCTTCAGGTCTGAAGCTCGATCGGATGTACATTCCCACCAGGTATCCAAATGGATTGCCGGATATTACTCCGGACTTGGCCTATGAACAGGAAGATGCGGAGAGTGCTATTGCTGCATCTGAGTCTGTTATCAACCGAGTTCGGGAGTACTTACGATACGATGTATGAGCTCGATATCTTCGAATCAGCAAGCAATGAGTCAGAATGTTGAGGGAGAAGTGAAGACTGATAAAGAGAGGGGGGAGGTATCCTTTTCCGGACCAGATGCACCCCAGACATTCAGCGTGGCCGAGTTTATTACCCTGGTCAAACAAACACTCCAGACCAGACCGGATTGTCGGACATGTCCGTTGTTCGGTGCGCCCACCGTGGTCCTGGACACCAACCGGGACAGCCTGGGACCGGTGGATGTGGCCTTTCTGGGCTTAAACCCCGGGAGAGAGGAAGTCAGGCAGGATCGCCCCTTTGTCGGCCCGGCCGGGCAGGAACTGCGCAAACGAATGCACAATCTGCCCTCAGGCAGCACGTGGCTGATCTCCAATTTCATTCTTTGCCATACTCAAAACGAAGCCGCCATTCCGGAACCGGATCAGGTTCTGGAGCACTGTCTGCCCATGATCAAAGGTATTGTGACCCGCTTTCCGGCCAGGCTGTATGTGCCCCTGGGGGCCAAGGCCATGCAGGTCTGCAACATCCAGGGACGGATCACGGCCAATTCCGGGCAGCTGTTCAAAAAAAACACCATTCCCCTTATCCATCCATCGGCCATCCTACGCGCATCCCGCGGTCCGCGTTCAAACCAGGAGATCTTTGATCAGGGCTTTGCCCGAGTAGTGGAGATTTTGCGGGCAAAAGAGGAAAGTTTATATCAAGAAAATAGCCCACGCTATAGACTGGCCGTTCCAATCAAAAAAGAGAATTGAACCACAAAGGCACGAAGGACACAAAGGCACAGTGCTGGAGATTCTCCAAACACGGGAAACGGTTTTGGAGAAGGCTGCCTCTTCATTTGCTGTTTCCCGGCAAATGTTGTGTTTCCCCCTGATGAGAGCGCAACAGTTTCCGGGGAAGTGGTGGACAATTCCGCAGACGCGGGTGATGTGCAGGCCAAGCGGAAGTACTTGGAGGTAGTGGTCGCAGAAGGGGTGGCTGATATGCTGGAGTTCATACCGGAGTTGAAGGACAAGGTGGAAGAACTCAAATAATTTCAATGCGGTCGTACGGCCGCATTGAAATTATTTTTAATGAGTCAGATTTGCCTGAGGCAAAGCTGACTTCTGTTCTCTGTCCTAAGGCCGCTCCAGGGTCATGGCATAGCCCATGCCTCCGCCGATGCACAAGGTGCCCAAGCCCTTGTTCAGGTTTTGACGCTTCATGCCCATGGCCAGGGTCAGGACGATCCTGGCCCCGGTGCATCCGATGGGATGGCCGATGGAGATCCCGCTTCCGTTGGGATTGGTTTTGGCATCGTCCATGCCCAGCTCCCGGATGCAGGCCAGGGCTTGGGAGGCAAAGGCTTCATTCAGTTCAATAAGATCCACATCATTCATGGACCAACCGGCTTTGTCCAAGGCGATTCTGGTGGCCGGGATGACCCCTAGCCCCATATAGGCCGGATCAATTGCCCCAGGAGAGAAGCTCTTGATAACTGCTAAAGGCTCTAATCCCATAGCCTCGGCCTTTTCCCGGCTCATGAGCAAAAGGGCGGCTCCGGCGTCGTTGATCCCGGAGGCATTGCCGGCAGTGACCGTTCCGTCCTTTTTAAATACTGTGGGGAGCTTTGCCATCTTTTCCAGGGTGGTATCCATGGGCCGCTCATCAGTATCAAAGACAATGGGATCTTTTTTGCGTTGGGGGATGGTCACCGGAACGATTTCGTCTTTCAAGATTCCGGAAGCACTTGCCGCTCGAGCTCGGTTATGGCTTTCAAGGCCAAGTTTGTCCTGCTCTTCCCGGCTGATATTGTACAATTCGGCAATATTTTCCGCTGTCATGCCCATATGGTAGCCGTAATAGAGCTCCCACAAACCGTCGTGAACCATGAGATCCCGAGCCTCAGCATTGAACATCCGAGCCCCTTCCCGCAGTTTGGGCAGGGCGTAGGGAGCCATGCTCATGTTTTCCATGCCTCCGGCAATGATCACTTCAGCATCCCCAGAGCGGATGGCCTGAACGCCAAGGGCTACGGCCTTCATACCTGAGGCACAGACCTTGTTGATGGTAAAAGCAGGGGTTTCTTTGGGCATGCCGGCATAGATGGTGGCCTGACGGGCGGGATTTTGACCTTGCCCGGCCTGGAGCACGTTGCCCATGATCACTTCGTCTACATCGATTTCCTGGTGGGCATCATCCCATTGCCTGTATTTGGCTTCCAGTTCAATGATTCCAGCTCCTTTGAGCTTGTCCGGAGCACTGTCCAGCATGGCCTGGGCCCCTTTGGGTTTGAGTTTGGCCCGTTTTAAGGTCTCCCGAATGCACACGGCACCGAGTTCAGCTGCTGGTATAGATTTCAAAGTACCCAGAAAATTCCCGACCGCCGTCCGGGCTCCGTTGACAATGACTACATCTTTCATGATGACCTCCTTTTTCGTTCCATGTAATTCTTGATTGGTTGTGATGGGAGTGCTGATAGCATGGAAATTACGAAAAGGGCAACCGAGACGTATGGAGAACAGAAATAGGTTCGTAATGCTGGAATGCGGGCATTAAAAAATCCATTCGAAAAAAGGGTTGACTGTTCAGCTCGTTTTGTTTATAAATCTGCCTGTTCGCGACGTTCCCCGGTAGCTCAATCGGCAGAGCGGGTGGCTGTTAATCCCGCTGGAAGCGGGATTGGCGGTTTTGAACAGGCCTGCTGATGACTTTTAATAGCGAATGTTCCCCGGTAGCTCAATCGGCAGAGCGGGTGGCTGTTAACCACTAGGTTGGCGGTTCAAGTCCGTCCCGGGGAGCCAATATTTAAGCCCTGAGCAAAAAGCTCAGGGCTTTTTCCCTTTATGAGCTATTACGTTTATATTTTGCAAAGTAAAACAAGTGGTCGATACT
>Ga0182239_1000300_pt1 | contig 18579 bp, 17 predicted proteins | sample hydfrate6_PW_210_FD_132456 | JGI IMG/M metagenome (GOLD analysis project Ga0182239, IMG submission 132456) | Subsurface microbial communities from deep shales in Texas, USA - hydraulic fracturing test 6_PW_210 | ecosystem: Environmental > Aquatic > Deep subsurface > Shale gas/oil reservoir >... | reverse complement strand
TACCACAAGGGGATTGCGACAGCCTTTCAGGAAGATGACACTTTTGAAAGGTAAGGGAAGGCAGAATTGAAGAATGGAGGTTTTAGTAGCCTGGATTATGGTTTTAACTTTGGCTTGAAGTATTGCTGGGACAAACAGATCCAAAAAGTGGAACCTTTCCCAAGTTGGCTGGACACCTCTACCCAGCCATTGTGAGCCTGGACAATGGCATTGACTTGGGCCAAGCCTAATCCAAGGCCTTTTCGAGAATCTTTGTGATCGTCTACCACGCGATACAAGCGGTCCCAGATCCTGTGCAGTTCGGACTGGGCAATTCCCTTACCGAAGTCGGTGACGGAAATTGTCACCGTTTCATTGTCTTGCCAGGCCTGTACGGTTATTGGTGCGCTGTGCTCTGGAGAGTATTTTATGGCGTTATCCAAAAGGTTGGCCAGGACCTGGCTCATGCGGTTGAAATCAGCCCTGATATTGAAATCTTTGTCTCCATCAACTTGTATGCAATTTTTATATGTTCCTCCGGCCTGGGCCATGGGGAGTCTGCCACGCAAAGAGTTCGCCAGGCTTCCTTTTGATTGCTATGAGATCTTGACCGGGGTCTTTGATGTGCGGAATAATACGCATCGCTCCATGCCTTTAACCGGATACATGGCAGATACTACGATTCGAATTCTGTGTTTAAAGGTCCTGAATGCTGTCAACGTTGCTTGGCCAGTGGGGCCATTGCGAGTTGCCATCCATCCGGATGATCTGCACTTTCCCTTGAGACCGGACTTGAGCAGGGATCTGGCCATGTTTGAGTGTTTTTTGACCTACAATAACATAATTGCAGACAGGAAAAATCATGAACCAAATGGTGGATCTTATCCGGGCCAATTTCGAGGTAGATGCCATCTATCTCTATGGTTCCCGGGCCAAAGGCAGGGAACGGCCGGACAGTGACTGGGATCTGGCAGTCTTATTTTCCGTTTTTGAGCCCGATCTCTATGAACGAGTGCTGCGGCCGCAAAGAGTGGAAGAGGTTCTGCAAAGGGAGCTATTGATGTATGATCAGGTTTCTGTTGTGGATTTAGAAATTGTTCCCCCTGCATTGCAGATGAATATTATCATGGGCCAGAGGGTCTATGATCGACTGGTTCCCCATGTGCGCCGAGTCGAATACTCGATCATCTCCAAGATGGAAAAGGACTATGTATATGACTGACCGGGATCACCTGTATGAGCAGGAGCAAGAGCAGCATATTACCAGGATGCTGCGGATCTTGGATGCCTATCAGGTGAAAAACAACCTGACTGAAACCGATATGCTGGCCATCGAGCGTGGTTTACAGGTCTTGGTGGAATCACTTATTGGATTCTCCAGGTATGTTGCAGGTGTCTATTTGGGGATTAAGGTTTCCAAAAGCAGAGAAGCCATAGATGTTTTGAAACGAAACGGGATCATCACTTCTGATGAACATAAGATGTTGCAAAGTATGGTCGGATGTCGCAATGTCTTGGTTCATGATTATCTCAATGTCGATGAAACGATTATTCAGGCTATAGTTATGAAAAAAGAATACGCATACATTGCCAAAATCTTTGCTAAAATTCAGGGAGTACTTTGATCGGAGAGCTGCTGATTTGGTCTGTAGTTGCTGTTGTGGGGGACTGCTGTTGTCTGGAAGGGAAGCTGCCTGCTGGAAGCGGCCAGTGAACGGCTTTCCATCTATTATGGGCTTCCGGATATCGTCCAGGGAGCGATCATTGTGGCCATCGGGTCCAGCTTTCCGGAGCTGGCTCCAGTGGTTGTTTCCACTCTGGTTCACGGGACATTCGAGCTTGGAGTTTCGGCAATCGTCGGTTCGGCCCTGACCGGCCGCAGCTTGATCAGTACGGCCAATGTCCTGGGAAGCAATACGAGAAGTAAACTAGCTTCCGGTTTCATACGCGTGCTCAACAAAAAAAGAGGAGGGCTCATTGTCTGAATATCCAAATGTGCCGATTGTGGCTGTAGGGGGAGTGCTTGTGCAGCATAACCGGATTCTTCTGGTCAAACGGGGGCAGGCTCCTTCTCAGGGCTTGTGGACGATTCCCGGAGGACGAGTCGAATTGGGCGAAGGATTGCGTCAGGCCCTTGTGCGGGAAATGCGGGAAGAGACAGGCCTGCAGGTCCGAGTGGGGGATCTGATCATCCATTATGAGTTTATCGAACCGGATGCGCAGGACCGCATTCGTTTTCACTATCTGATTATGGATTTTCAAGTCTTCATAGCCTCGGGCAGGTTGTGCCCCGGAGGAGATGCTTTAGAGGCGGCCTGGTTTGGAGCCCAGGAGCTGGACCCGGCTGTTGTGACCAGGAGTACAGTGGAATTAGCCATGTCGTTCTTCTTGTAATGTATTGAAAGAATAAGAGGATGGCCGGAGCCATAAGAGGAAGACGTTCCCAGGGAGGACCCTGGGAACGAAGAGTGCGTGCCTTTCACTCCTCTGGCCAAAAAACCGCGTTTCATCTTTGATCAATCCGGCAAAGCTGAATTCTGAACGTAAATATTGTCCTTGACCTCTGCGGTTCAAGGCCCTATCCTCTCAATGTATCGATTGGGGTGTTTCGGCGGACAGCCGGGACTGAGAACATACCCATAGAACCTGATACAGTTCATACTGTCGTAGGGAATCGGATGATTACTCCCCCTCAGCTTGAAACCCTTCTCTGGTTTGTTCTCATCCCATCTTACCGCCACAATGATTTCAAGATTCTCCTGCGAAGGACGTTTCCAGAATTCATGTATCATTCCGATTTTTTTTTAAAAACAGCTAACACTACAGCGGAAAAAAGGAGAAGCATTCCTTTTCCGTCGTTTCACTATTGCCCGGCCAAGATTTTGTACAAATCGTAATCTGGCTCCCCGGGCAATCTAGGGGAAAGAATGAGTGGTCATGACTGCCCAGAAAAAACTGGATTCTCGTATCTGCGGGCATGACGAAAAAATCCAAATTTCGCTGTAGTGTGAGCCGTTAATCTGAAACCTGAAATCTAAAAGATTTCTCATTTAACTGGAGGTATACGTGGGATTGGAAGAGATTGTGGTCACTGAAGCCATTATGAGTTCCTATTATGAAAAATTCCGGTCCTGTCTGCAGGTCGACGTGGCCGTGGTTGGAGCCGGACCTTCGGGTTTGACTGCGGCCTGGCATTTGGCCCGCCAGGGATGGAAGGTGGCTGTGTTTGAACGTAAGCTGTCCATCGGCGGCGGCATGTGGGGTGGGGGGATGACCTGGAACATGATCGTAGTCCAAGAACAAGGAAAGGGGGTTCTGGAAGAGGCCGGAGTGCCCCTGGAGCATTTCCGGGATGGGTATTATACGGCTGACGCCATAACCTCCACCACGACGCTGGCCTCTCAGGCCTGCCTGAGCGGGGCCAAGATATTTAACTGCATCAGCGTGGAAGATGTTCTGATTCGCAATGAGGGCGGGAACAAGAAGGTCACGGGCCTGGTCATCAATTCCAGTCCAGTGGAGATAGCTGGTCTGCACATCGATCCTGTGGTCATAGAGAGTAAATGCACTATTGAAAGCACCGGCCATCCTCTGGAGGTTTTGCACACCCTGATCAAGAAAAACGATGTCCGGCTGAAGACCCCATCAGGGGGCATTGAAGGCGAGCAGTCCATGTGGGCCGAGGAGGCGGAGCGGACAACGGTGGAGAACACCAGGGAGATCTTTCCCGGAATGTATGTCAGCGGCATGGCAGCGAATGCGGCCTTTGGTTCCTACCGTATGGGGCCGATTTTCGGGGGGATGCTTTTGTCCGGACAAAAGGTGGCTGAGCTGATTGATGCCCGGCTACGGGAGGAATAGAGGCCGGGCCCGGCAATCACTTATGAAACCAGGAGATATGTTCTCCGCTACTCCCTGAATGGTTACGCGGGGATGATCCGCCTCAAGTTTGAAAACGATTGCCGAGAGCCGCTCCCGCCAGCTCAGGTCCTGGGCGAATCACCTGCATAACTCGAAGATATAGGCCCAAAGACATCTGAATGAGAAATTCAGGACAGGCTACCAGAGTATTATGTTTTGTGATATATAATATCGTTTTGTATTTAATAAAACTATTGGACTGTTTGTTTTTTCCTGTGCTAATGCCCAGCTTGAACGGATGCAGATCGCAGAATGCGAAAAGATAAATAACCTGAAACCGCAAAAGAAGAAAAGGTAAATGGTTATAAATAATTTCTTGTCTACCAGGCGGGATATGTAATGATTTCTGTCACTGCTGTCCAAATATCTATTTACAGGTAAAGTGCTCGCTAGCGCATGGAAATTAATATGCAAAGGAGGTATCTCTATAATGGACAGAAGAAAATTCATTAAGGCAAGCTTACAAATGGCTGCCGCTACCGGAATATTTCCAGTTCTATCCTATGCAGAATCATGGCGACTTGCACCAAATGAAAAGCAAACAAAAAAATATGTGACAGGGTGTATGTGGTGCCAGAACGGGTGTAGCATGATCGCTCACATCAAAAACGGCAGACTAGTCCACCTGACCGGCAACCCGGAAGATCCTGTGACAAAAGGAAAAATCTGCATCAAGCCTTTTGGCAGTATGGAACTTTTAAATAGCCCGAATCGTATGCTTCAGCCCTTAAAACGAACCAGTGGATATGGTCCTTCAGCGCAATTTTCAAAAATCAGCTGGGAACAGGCGTTGGACGAAATAGCAGAGAAACTGATCAGCATTCGAAAAGAATTCGGTGGTGAATCATTGGGGATTTGGGCGTCTGGCCGTAGTGCATCCGACGGTCGAAAGCTGAATAGTGCATTTGCAAAACTGTATGGTACTCCTAATTATGAAAAGACGGGTCCATTTTGCAACTATTCAGGCAAACCAGCAGGAATATCAGTGGTCGGAACAAGGAATACAGCATGGACATATAGTGATGACGATTTTTTTAATGCCGATCTCTATATTTTTGTCGGGAGTAATTTTGCTGCAACACGTCCGGTTGCATATTCCCATTTGAAACAAAGAAAAGACTTGAGGAAATGCACCATTTGTGTCATTGACCCCAGAAAATCCAAGACTGCGGAAGAGGCGGATCTTTGGTTACCCATCAAGCCCGGTTCGGACTTGGCCCTGGCACTGTGCATGATCCATACTATCATTTCAGAGGATCTTGTTGATTACGAATTTATTAATGCCCACACTATTGGGTTTGAGACTCTAAAGACTGAGATCATGGAGGGCGAATATACCCTTGCCTGGGGAGCAAAGGTGACCGGGCTTGAAAAAGAGAGCATAAGAAAGCTAGCGTCCACCTATGCGAAAACCCGAAAAGCCATCATTATAGGAAATGCAGGGCTGAGCCATCATACAAATGCTGTTCAAACCCATCGAGCATTCTATCATCTTGCCGCTATCACCGGGCACTACGGTGAAAAATCAATGGGCTATGCCTGTCTGAACAATGGTGGCATCTCCACCGGTAGCCTTGCTTTACCTAAGGAAAAAATACCTGAACAAAAAATGGAGTTGTGTAAAAATCCTGTCGGGTGGCTTGATTCCATTGAAAACCCAAATTATCCATACAGGTTGCAGGCACTGATTTCCACCGGCAGTCCGCTGACACAATGGCCGGACCAGGCAAAACTTCGCAGGCTGATGCCAAAACTGAAACTGAGCGTATACAACGGCCTGACCCGAAATATTAATGCACATTATTTTGATTACATTCTTCCTGCAGCTACCTGGATAGAAGCCGGAGGTCTCGCCCCGGTTTCAGATGACAGCCGTTTTGTATGGGTACCGAAACTTATTGAAGCACCAGGAATGGCAAAACCGGACAGATGGTGGTGGGTTGAACTGGCCAAACGCATGGGCTGGGGAGACATTTTTACGGATACATTAAAAGATCCTGTAGAATTACAGAACCTCGCTGGAGGTGCAAAAGGTTATACCGTGGAGCATTTCACTGCCAAAAAGGATAATTCCTTACGGGCACCTATAAAAATTGTCAACAAAACGGTAAAAGAAAGAGATACGCTCTTTCTTGACAAAAGGTTTGCAACCAATAGCAAAAAAATTGAATTGTGGACACAGGAACTTGAAGATAAGCTCTCCTCATACGGCCTTAGCGCTGTTCCCAGGTATTATACTGATCCTGATATTGCCCGACCCGGTGAGCCCACAATCAAATATGATACTGCCAAGCTTATTCCTTCGGCATTCCAAAAAAACAAAACCTATACAAACAGGGTTGAACTGATCAAAAAGGATAGATCAAAGGACCAGTATTCTTTCTACCTGATCACCGGCAGGCCTTCAAGCGCCATCATGGGACACACATCCCACTGGATCAAAACGCTTGACAAGGAATGCCCGGATCAATTCTGTGCCATTCACACAGACTCTGCAAAAAAACTTGGCATAAAAGATAAGGATATGCTCAATGTTCGATCCGTTTTTGGTGAAATCCGGGCAAAAGCCATGGTAACCTCTTATATCCGTGAAGACACCATTTTTATCCCTTACTCTTTTGGGAGATACAGCCCCTATCACGCCTGGCAATCTGTCAATTTTCTCACTAGTGCTCAAGCCCGGTGCCCTGTTTCAGGGCAAGTCGCATTCAAAGGAATGACAGCAGCAGTTAAAAAGGCATAATCCGTGATGAATATAAAGTTTTTAAATTTAAGCACGCTTTTTGAAAATATATTAATTCTAAACAAGGGAGGTACAAATGAAAAAAACAATTTTTATTATCACTATGATAGCAGTAATATGCATCATGGGCAGCTATTCATGGGCAAAATCAGCGCAAGGAACCATCTCAATGGATTTTGACCTGTCAGGTCATTGCACAAATGAAGTGGTAAAATTATGGATACCCTATCCAATCTCCAATGAGAGTCAGACTATTACGAAAGTGCAGGTGAGCGGTAACTACAAAACGTCTGCAGTGTATACGGATAACAAATTTCAGACCCCTATGCTGTTTGCTAAATGGGAGAAAGGTGCTTCCTCCAGAATCCTCCATTTCAGTTTTCATGTGTCCCGGAAGGAAGTAATTAAAAATAATTTCCCCAACAATGAGGCAGCCTGTTCAGTGGCTGATCATTCTAAATATCTGGCACCTAGCACTTGGGGACATTGTAAGGGCGATGTTAAAAAGCTGGCCGAAAAAATAACAAATGGCAAAAAATCAGTCCTTGCCAAAGCAAAGGCTATTTATGACTGGACTTGTGAAAACACTTACAGAGATCCAAAAACACGCGGTTGCGGCTCAGGCAATGTGTGCGAATTGCTTAAAGATCCGGGCGGAAAGTGTGTTGATATCTCTTCTGTTTTTGTTGCCCTTGCCAGGGCAGCAGGTGTTCCTGCAAGGGAAGTATTCGGTATCCGCTTGGGTAAGAAACCGGTTGTGGATATTACCGGCTGGCAGCATTGCTGGGCGGAATTCTTTTTGCCTGGATACGGCTGGGTACCTGTGGACCCAGCAGACGTTCGTAAGATGATGCTCAAGCATGATCTGAAACTTGGTGATGCCAAGACCAATGAATACCGCAGCTACTTCTGGGGTGGTGTTGATCCTTATAGGGTGAAACTTGCCCAAGGACGGGACCTTATTCTCAATCCTTCACAGAAGGGTGGAAAGATAAATTACCTGATGTACCCTTTTGCCCAGGTTGGCAACAAGACGCTGGACTGGCTTGATCCTGATACTTTTAAGTATACTATTACTTATAAACAGAATTAACTTAGCATGTCCAGAATTTAGTTATTCTTTGAAGGTTATTTGTCTATTCGTAAGGCCTCTTCCTTCAGGTAGGGGCCTTACGAGCAAGCCTGGCTGGTCAGCACCAGGCCCGCATTTGTCGCTTGGGCTTTTTTCTTCGTTCCCAGGGTCCTCCCTGGGGACGTCTTTGTCTTATGGCTCCGGCCATCTGTTTTTTTCTTCTCTGGTCTCAGGCTCTACAGAGATGGTGTAGAAGGTGGCTGGAGCCCCAAGAAAAGACGTTACGAGGGGGGACCCTCGTAACGAAAAAACGGCTGTTACCCCAGTCGTGGTTGAATTCGTAGGGGCGAAGCTTGTCTTCGCCCACAAGGCCGAGCAGAGCGAGGCATGAATATTCCTTCTGGATTCTTGTTTTATACGAGCTCGACTACAAGCTGAACTGGCGTGGCGGGGCACTGATAAAAGTCCTGGCCTGGTATACCTCTCAGAAGTGCTCCAGGTGCGGTCATGTGTCAAAGAACAATCGCAAATCGCAGAGCCTCTTTGTGTGTGAGGCCTGCGGTCTTGAGATGAATGCGGATCACAACTTCCTTCGATCAACGGCTGGTTGTGCGGTTTAACTGGCAGCGTACGTAAATACCCAAATCACGGCCAAAGCGTTGACCAGGGCGTGTATAAGCACTCCCGGCCAGATGGAACCACTTTTTTGGTACAAATAGGCAAAGATCAGACCGAGAATGAAGATCGGCGGCACGGCCAGAAGACGCAGATGCAGCAGGGCAAAGAGGCCGGAGCTTATGAGCATGGCCTTGGTCCAGGCAAAGCGCTTTTTCAGCCCGGCGAAAAGAAATCCCCGGAAGAAGATCTCCTCCACCAGAGGGGCGATGATCACCGCGGCAAAGACGAACACGCCCGGAGAGGGGGTTTGGGTTAGAATATGTTTCAGCTCCGGCTGTACTTCCAGATTGTAGCTGGAGAGAACGGTCTCGTACAGGGCGTTGATCCACATGGCCGGCAGCAAGAGGGCTGCGCCCAGCCCCAGATATCTCATCTTGAACCCAGTCAACCCTAAATGATGCCGCCCGGCGTTGTATTTTTTGCGGGTAAACCACCAGACCGGAACAAGAAGGGCCAGCTCGAGCATGCTGACCATTAGGCCGGGCGAGAGATCCACATCCAGCAGATGGAGCAGGGTAACCGCAACATAGGCCAGAGCAAGCCAGATGCCGAGGCAGGCTGCTCCCAGCCATGCATCCCGGACAGTCCAGGGTACCCCAGGGGAACGAGGGGAAAGTTCATTTTGGTGCATGGTTGTGAGGTGCTGTTTGCTTTGATTTGGGTTGGGCAATTCCTCTATGTCTCTGTGCCGAATCTATTGACAACCCAGAAGGTTGATTTATTGTTTGCAGTGAAAGGAATGTTAAACAAAAAGCAATAAATTAAATAGGAGGTGATGTCTATGTGGCTCACTCCACGCATACGAAATACCAATATAGCTCCGCGTCAGGAACGCCGTTGGAATCCGCTCATGGAACTGGCTCCGGAAATGGCAGATCTGTTCCGGCTCCCGGAGCGTCTTTTGGGCGAAGAGGCTGATTTTGTACCCAGCATGGATTTTCAGGAGACCGACAATGCGTATGTGCTGACTGCCGAAATGCCGGGCATTGACCCCAAGGATGTCGAGGTCAGCGTACGTAATGGCCTGCTGGAGCTCAAGGGCGAAAAGAAGGAAGAAAAAGAGAGCGGACAGAGCGGGGCCAGTTGGACCGAGCGCCGCTACGGGGCGTTTCATCGCCAGATCCCCTTGGACCAGGAGATCAAGGAAGACGAGGTCAAGGCCACTTACAAGAACGGTGTGCTGCGTATTGAGGTGCCCAAGGCCGAAGCCGGAAGCAGGGGCAAGACCATCCCGATTGAGACCGAATAAAGCGTACGTCCTTGAGGAGGCAAAAGCCCGGGGCAAAAGCCTCGGGCTTTTTTGGGACAAAGGGGGCGAATGCAGTGCATTTCGTTGGCTTTTTGGCATCACCTTATTGGCGTAATCTGTGGTTGGTCCGTGGGCGGGAACTCATTTCCCGCGCAGCTGAGTGGAACGCGCAAAAAAGTCAACGACTTTTTGCCCTCATTTGCATGAAAAACCGGGTGCAGCTCTTACGTAGGACGCGGTTGCCCTCAACCGCTGTCCATTTCTTCTCGAAGACAGGCCTGCCCTTGAGGGCAAGGGCGGCCTACTCTACGACCTCAATTTGTATGCTTTGTTAGCGAAAGCATGCCTGCGCCTTGGCAGGCATGTGGGTTAATAGGAAATGCGTTGTATTGAGCCTGAGCAAGGAGGTTTGCTATGCATTACAAGGCGTGGGTTGTGGTAGCTGACAGCGCGCGGGCCAGGATATTCGGGGCCAAGAATCGAAGCGGCAGACTTGATGAATTGGAGGTGCGATACCATCCGGAATCCAGACTGAAAGATAGCGAAATTCAGGCGGATAAGCCGGGGCGGATGTACTCCATGCAGGGCGAGTTTCGAAGCGCCACTGAGCAGCCTCCGGCCCGCAAGGTGGAAGCTGAACGCTTTGCCCAGGACTTGGCGGAATATCTGGATAAATGCCATTATGAGCAAAAGTTTGAGCAACTTGTCCTGGTTGCTTCCCCCAACTTTCTGGGCCGCTTGCGCAAAGAGTTCAGCAACCGGCTCTTAAAGGCTGTGGCCAATGAAATAAATAAGGATGTGAGCAATTTGGAAAAGGCAGATCAGATCCGCAAGCATCTGCCCGAGTATCTGTGGTAAAAAGCAAAGACCGTGGATTTATACCGCTCCCCGCAACTTGGGCCAGGTCAAGCCCAGATGCTCCCACAAGGCCCGTTGCATGAGTTCAATGTATCCGGCCTGCGGCAGCTGATGTCTGATGTACTTGGCCGGACGGTCGGGAGCGGTCAAGTAGTCGGCAGGAGCGGGGACAACCTGCACGCCTTGGCCAGCCTCACCCCTTCAGCAATCGGTACAGGGAGAATTTCCCCAGTCGACTCCCGGCGGGCCGTTTTTCCCCAGCGTGCGCCCCTCCTCGCAGAACAACGATCCATTTCGCCCCTGACGGCGGATTGTGCAGGGACTGGTATCGCGATTCCAGATCGCCGAGAATCCGCTCTGGCAAAAACGGGGTGGACAGACACCAGCAGAAGCAGCCCGGTGCCTGCGATGAGGCAGATCAAAATGATTGGAAGCGGCATGAACATTCTGTCGACGAACTTCACAACTTGCTGGTTCAAAGTTCCTGGCTCACGGCTATAAGAATAAGAATAAAATCAATAAGATAGGACAAATATTACAACTCCCAATTTGCCCTTTGGCTATCGTCAATAAAAACAGATAGCTATGTAATAACTTTTGACTGTCGAGATAGAGATTAAGATATATATTCAAGGATTGTATCTAGTCGTGAGCTGCACGCTGAGTCCATCTGGGCATTTTGTCCTACTTATATTGGTCAAAGATGGATTGGACGTATAAGTTTGTAAGCATTCAGAGGATGTCGTTATAACATCCTCAATGGACAATATTTCTGGAGATTGCTTCGGCGAGGACGCCTGTCGAAGACTCCTCGCCCGGTTAAATACTGGCCGAAAGCCAATGCCGTAAAACGGCATTTAACTGGGCGTACCCGATCAGGGGATGATGACAGTGTTGGTATCACCCGTCATTGCGAGGCGGCTTCGCCGAAGCAATCTCCAGCGCATCACCGTCCCGGACAAAACCAGGAGATTGCTTCGCTGTGCTCGCAATGACGGTCTATTCCTAGGTTTTCCATATCCCCTGAATGCTTACACTGGGCGAGCAATGACGTATTATGATTGAGCATTCGGTACCCTCTGAACGGATACGTCTCATCGGCCATGGGGAGAATATATCAAATCTCTCCAGGTGACGCCAGTTAATTTTTGCTTCTTGTTGGCAGATTTTTCAAAGGGTTAAACTGTTACGATGAGTTATCTTCAATGTTTCAGCAAAGCGATCATGCTTCACTTTGTTGTTCTGGAGTGTGTAAACGCTAACAGGTCGAAATTCATCTGGATCTGAGGTGACTTGGTAACTTTCATTGTCACTTGTGATAAAACCCTTGCGTCACAAGCTTAAGGGACTTGTATTTATCCAAAAGAGTTCAGTTTCTGCCCGGAGTTCGAGGAGTTAATGCATAGTGCATAGGGCACACATAGAGCATGGGGCAAAAAAAGAGGAGAGTTCATTGTCTGAATATCCAAATGTGCCGATTGTGGCTGTGGGAGGAGTGCTTGTACAGAATGACCGGATTCTTCTGGTCAAACGGGGGCAGGCTCCTTCTCAGGGTTTGTGGACGATTCCCGGAGGACGAGTCGAATTGGGCGAAGGATTGCGCCAGGCCATTGTGCGGGAAATGGGGGAAGAGACCGGCCTGCAGGTTCGAGTGGGGGATCTGGTCACCCATTATGAGTTTATTGAACCGGATGCGCAAGAGCGTATTCGCTTTCACTATGTGATTATGGACTATCAGGTCTTTATTGTTTCCGGCAAGCTGTGTTCGGGAGGGGATGCTTTGGAGGCAGCCTGGTTTGGAGCCCAGGATCTGGATCCGGCTGTTGTGACCAGGAGTACAGTGGAATTAGCCATGTCCTTGCTCGGGGAACAGGTTTGAGTTTTTCCGAAGATCCTGTCAACGGCAGGAATGGTATGAAAGAAGGCAGTGTAGGGGCGGATTTTGTGTCCGCCCAAACGTAGCAGAAGGCGAATGATTATTCGCCCCCTACATACCAAGCCAACGGTCATGAGCTAGAGGTCTCGCTTTTGGTCAGATTCGTATGAAACTGAATGTTAGGTTGCTTGTCGTTCTTCTTGTAACATAGCGAAAGAATAAGAGGCTGGCCGGAGCCATAAGAGGAAGACGTTCCCAGGGGGGACCCTGGGAACGAAGAGTGCGTGCCTCTCACGCCTCTGGCCAAAAAACCGCGTTTCATCTTTGATCAATCCGGCAAACCTGAATTCTGAACGTAAATATTGTCCTTGACATCTGCGGTTCAAGGCCCTATCCTTACTTTGTTCCGATTGGGGTGTTCCGGGGAAAGTCCGGAACTGAGAGCATACCCATAGAACCTGATACAGTTCATGCTGTCGTAGGGAATCGGATGACCACTCCCCCTCAGTTTGAATCTCATGTCGAGTATGTTCTCATTCCATTTCCACCAATTTGATTTTACTTATTTCCTGCAATCAAGAACTTTAAGCTCACAAGAGCAAAACTTCTTGATTGCACAATGAAATCATCTCTTTTGTCCCGGAATTCCCTTTGATCAAAGAACTGTTCGAACAGTTCTTTGATTTGGCGATGTACTCTGTTATCACATTTGTCTATGAATTGTAGTTTCCAAGGAGGGAAAGTATGGGATTGGAAGAGATTGTAGTCACTGAAGCCATCATGAGTTCCTATTATGAAAAATTCCGGGCCTGTCTGCAGGTGGACGTGGCTGTGGTTGGAGCCGGACCTTCAGGCTTGACTGCGGCCTGGCATTTGGCCCGCAATGGTTGGAATGTCGCCGTTTTTGAGCGTAAGCTGTCCATCGGCGGCGGGATGTGGGGTGGAGGGATGACCTGGAACGTGATCGTGGTCCAGGAGGAAGGCCAGTCGATTCTGGAGGAAGCCGGCGTGCCCTTGACCCGCTTTCGGGACGGGTATTTTACGGCCGATGCCATCGCCTCTACCACCACCCTGGCATCCAAGGCCTGCCTGAGCGGGGCGAAAGTCTTTAACTGCATCAGCGTAGAAGATGTGCTCATCCGGGAAGCTCAGGGCCAGAAGAAAGTGACCGGACTGGTCATCAATTCCAGTCCAGTGGAAATGGCCGGTCTGCACATCGATCCTGTGGTAGTTCAAAGTAAGTATGTCATCGAGAGTACCGGGCATCCGCTGGAAGTTATCCATACCCTAGTCCGCAAAAATGATGTCCAACTGTTCACTCCGTCCGGAGGGATCGAGGGAGAGCAGTCCATGTGGGCCGAAGAAGCGGAGCGGACAACGGTGGAGAACACCAGGGAGATCTTTCCCGGAATGTATGTCAGCGGCATGGCAGCGAATGCGGCCTTTGGCTCCTACCGTATGGGGCCGATTTTCGGGGGGATGCTTTTGTCCGGACAAAAGGTGGCTGAGCTGATCAATGCCCGGCTGCGGGAAGAATAGGCTGCGCCCGGCACTCACTTATGAACCAGGAGACGTGTTCTCTGTTATTTCCTCGAAGCTTTCCCTGGTGAGGAAGGGGGAGATGGAATTCAGAACAGTAAAAATGGCTTTCCTTTAGATTGCCCGGCGAGTATGCTCCCGGTGTAATTGTATGATCCGGGCCGGGCAATGACGGAGAAGACACGTCGTAAGTTTCATTCGTGATCTATACGATAACCTACGTAATTGCGCGCTTTGGCGCAGGAAATATTTCAGATTTGCCAGAGGTAAAGCTGAAATCAAGGTGCGCAAATAAGAGGTCCCCAAAAATGATACAGAAAAATAAGACTTTGAACCGTCTATGGGCTCAAAATGGGCAGAAGTTTGCTCAAGATGAAGGTCTGAGTTCCGATGCGATTCAGTCCGGACTGGAGACTGGGAGCATGGTCCTGTTGGCCAATTGCAAACACGATGGGGTTCAACCGGTACTCATCGGCCAACCGGCGTCTATCAAGGTCAACGCAAACATCGGAACCTCTCCCTTTCTCAATGATCTTGATCTGGAAGTAAGCAAAGCAGTTACTGCTCACCAGGCCGGAGCGCACACTGTTATGGATCTCTCCACTGGAGGAGATCTGGATGCTATCCGGACGCGTATTTTGCGGGCCACACCCATGCCGCTGGGCACGGTCCCCTTATACAGTGTGGCTCAGAAATACATTGCCGCCGGGGAAGATCCCGGGAAGATCCAGACTGAAGAGCTGTTTACCGAGATCGAGAAACAAGCAGAACAGGGTGTGGACTTTATGACCCTGCACTGTGGAGTGACCGCCCAGGCCGCGGCCATGGCCCGGGAGGGAGATCGTGAACTGGGCATAGTGTCCCGGGGCGGATCCATCCTGGCTCGATGGATGGAGGTCAACGAAAGGGAGAATCCGCTGCTTGAGGACTATGACAGGCTTTTAGATATCTGTTTGGCCCATAATGTGACCATCAGCCTGGGGGACGGGCTGCGGCCGGGGGCCGGGGCGGACGCCGGGGACCGGGCCCAGTGGGAGGAGGTCATTGTCCTGGCCGGTTTAGCCAAGCGGGCCAGGCAGGTCGGGGTGCAGGTCATGATCGAAGGACCGGGACATGTGCCCCTGCACTTGGTTCAATCCCAGATCCAGGGCATGAAACGGCTTTGCGACAATGCGCCGTTGTATGTCCTCGGTCCGCTGCCTACTGATATTGCCCCGGGATACGATCATATCGCCGGGGCGATCGGCGGGGCCTTGGCCGCCATGTCCGGGGTAGACTTTCTGTGTTATCTGACGCCGGCCGAACATCTGACCCTGCCTAATGAGCACGATGTATGGCAGGGGGTGAAGGCTTCCCTGATCGCGGCCCATTGCGCTGAAGTCTCTCTGGGCCGCGAGCAGGCGGTGACCAGAAACAAGGCCATATCCCAGGCCAGAAAGGACCTGGACTGGGAACGGATTACAGAACTGAGCCTGGACCCGGATATGGTCCGTCGCCGCAGAGAGACTTTCGCCTCCAAAGAAGAATGCGCCATGTGCGGTGATTTTTGCGCAGTGAAGCTGCTCAGGTAAAAGAACGTGTTCTGTTTTGCTTCAAGCAAAACAGAACACGTTCTTTACTGTTCAAACATCCCGGTATACTCGGCCTGGTCCAGAATCTTGCCTTCAATAGCTCGGTAGAACTGCTCCAGGCTAGCCTTTTCCGGCAATTCCAAGGATGCAGTGTTTAAGGCGTACAGGGTGGCCACATAAGGATGACCGCCAGTGCCGGCCGGAGGCTGTGGGCCGCCGTACCCGGGTTGGCCAAAAGAATTGTGCAACTCATTGCTTCCTTCCGGCATCTTTTGTCCAGAAGCCCCTTCAGGCAGCGAGGTTGCCTGGGCCGGGATATTGATTACCAGCCAATGAATCCAGTTATTAGCCACTGGATGGGGGTCGATAAGGGCTAGGGCCAGTGATTTGGTTTCCGCTGGTGCATCTTCCCAGGCATAGGGGATGGAGACATTTTTACCCCCTGCACCGGGCATTACGTATTTGACCGGGATAGTGGCCTGATCTTGAAATGCTGGAGAATAGAGTCGCATAGATTCCTCCTTTGGGTTTCATGGTCTCGTTTGACCCAGATTTGTTGCTTTTCTCACATTCGAAACAGATGTACACTCTTGTCATCTATCCAAGAGGGTTCTTCTTTTTATGTTATCATTGTTTCCTTGTTCGTCTACCCCACTCGACAGTCAAAAGTTCTTACATAGTTAGTTGTTTTTGTTGATGATTATCGAGGGCCAATCCGGAAATATACAATATCACCCTATCATATTGAATTTATTCTTATAACCGTGAACCGTGAACCTGGAACTTTGAACCAGCAAGTACCCCAGAGGGAAATTTTGACCAAAGATACGGTTCATGGGCAAACACAAGTTCGATCCCAAGCACATTCCGTCCCTGGAAGATCCCAAGCGCCTGCTGTATGAAGATCCAGATAATATTTTGAGCCCATTTTTCATTACTGCAACCACCGCTCATTCTGGAACGGCACAATGCCCTTCTGGTTGGCAAATAATCCTTGAGATGGTGTCATAAGGGCATGAAGATGACTACGGAAGAACAGGCAGTCATCAGCGAATATCTGGCTGGATTAGAGTCAGGGCATGCAGCTGTATGTGAATGAACTGTATTATTTCCCCCTTATCGGGTACTGCGATTCGATGTGGTCAGCCGGAGAAGCTGAAATCCAAGTTCCGGGTCTTCTGCCCGCACTCCCTGGCACTTGGTGAGTTCAAAGAGAACCACTTCCATGATCTGCCAGACCCGGACCCCGGAGCGGATGCATCCGGTGCGGGTTTGTGCGCTTCGGCCGCAGGCCATGTGCATGTGCAGCACCGGCTTCCCCTGCTCATCGGGAAAGAGAGTACCGGTCCCGGCCACTTCATGGGCAGCCTCCAGGATTGTCTGCATGGGGTTGACCGGTCTTTCCAGTCCATCCTCGGGTCCAACAACCAGCCTGCTGCCTTCATCCGCTCCACCTAAAACAATCAACGCCCCAGCACGGATGCCTTTGTCCCGGGCAAAGTCTTCTATGCATTGATGGACAATGTCACCGTGCTCCAGACGAAGGACAAAAGTCCTGCCTTGCCGTACTTCTTCTGCCTGCATATAAACTCCAAAATATTTCCCAGGGAGTAGTGCGTCCAAATTTTGCCCTCAGGCCCGGAAAATAAGTTTACGTCGCCTTATGTAAGTTTACGCTCCTGAGTCAACAGGCTGTCGAGCGTCATTTTAAAGTAAATTTTCATTGTATTTGTGTTACTTTTGGGATAAACAGTTACATCATAGAACTTAATCGATCAATTCATGTTCATGTATGGTCCTCCTGGAAATACTTAGCATCCAACTTGTCCCAGGCTGTGGGAAAGACTTTTGCCCACTTTGAGTAATTCTGCGCTCATCTTTTCCATGCGCTGGGAAGACATACGCAGCGTGGGTCCTGATATGCTGATGGCGTAGCGCGGATAGTGGCGGTGATCAAAGATTGGCACAGCCACGCAGCGCAGACCCAGGCAGAGTTCCTCGTCATCCATAGCGTAACCCAGCTCTTGTATACGCTGATATTGCTCCTGAAAGGCCTCAGGCGAAGAACATCCTTTTGGGGTCTGCGGCGCCCAGTTCACGTTTTGGAGAAAGTGCTCCAATTCATCAGAGGGTAAAAAAGCCAATATTGCCTTCCCCAAGGCGGTTAGATGGGCAGGAGCTCGGCTGCCGATCTCCGGGTCGGGACGCAGAAGTTCCAGGCTGTCGATTTTGTCCAGATGCACAACGTCTTGCTGATCAAGAAAGCCAAGGTTTATGGTTTCATGAAAGGCAACTGAAAGACGGCGCATGTGGCTGGAGGCGCTTTTGCGAATTTCAAAGCGTCGAGCCAATTTGGTGCTTAATTCTAAAATCTTAAAGCTCAGTTCATACTTGCTGTCTTCATTTTGGTGCACATACCCAAGGTCCTTGAGGGTGGAAACAAAACGGTGGGCTCCGGCCCGGTTGTAGCCCAAAGCTGCACCGATCTGGCTGACGGACATTGAACCGTGTTCAGCCAGAAGCTCCAGGACCCGAAGGCCTTTGTCCAGGGAGGTTATATAATAGTATTTTTTCTCATCAGGCATATGTAACACTATATATGACTTCATCTTTTAATACGTTACAGAATATGAGCAAAGATCCCCTCCTTTGTCAAGGGAAAAGTAGGATTTTATCTTGGTGAGCTAACAAAAGCAGGGGCGTCAAAATAAAATCCGGAGCCATGTATCCCTGGCTTGATTCTCAGTCCTGGAGAAGGTACAACTCTGGAAGTTTGAACTCAGCGAGGTTTACGCATGGAAATCAAATGCCCGGAATGTGGATTTGCCCGCCAAGTACCTGAGGACAAGATTCCGCCAAGCGCCAAAACAGCCACCTGTCCCAAGTGCGGACAGAAGTTTTTTTTCCGTCGCGACCCCGAACAGGGGCTTCACGATCAAGGCGATGACTGGCAAGACCCAGTTCAGAGCGGGGAAGGGGATTCTTCAGTCACCAGTGAACAGCCTACTGAAGATGATATCTGGGCCCAGCTCGAATCATTGTCCGATGATGGGAATGCAGACGAGCATGAGGGGAAAGAAAAAGAAGATAACG
>Ga0182239_1000299_pt1 | contig 18593 bp, 17 predicted proteins | sample hydfrate6_PW_210_FD_132456 | JGI IMG/M metagenome (GOLD analysis project Ga0182239, IMG submission 132456) | Subsurface microbial communities from deep shales in Texas, USA - hydraulic fracturing test 6_PW_210 | ecosystem: Environmental > Aquatic > Deep subsurface > Shale gas/oil reservoir >... | reverse complement strand
ATCCCTTTATCCAGATAACTTTGATAGAGGAGGCTGGGAGAGACTGGCCAGGTCCATTTCACAGGTCAGTATTTTAGAAATGGTTATTCTGCTAGAACTGGATGAGGGGTATCTTCAGTTAAGCGGAGAAAAAAGAATAAAAGCGAATAGGAAAACAGGAAAAACTGAAGTACCGGCTATCGTTGTGGATGATGCTGAACTGACACCAGATAAAATAGAGATGATTAAAAACCTGCAGCCAGATGATATTGATCCCCTGGAACGAGCAATAATTTTAAACAGCTACATTGAAGAGGAAGGTCTAACCAAAAGAGATGCCAGCAAAAAGCTGGGAATTGCAAGGACAACAATCACACTCTGGTTAATTATCCTGGAATATGAAGAGAAGTATCAGCAGGCCATTATAGATAACTTTAATAATAAAGAAGGAGCTAAATTAACATTATCTCACCTAGATCTTGCTAAAAGTTTAGATTCAACGCTTGATCATAAGACTGCTACTAAATTTTTAGATGCGATTATGAAATATAATCTAACAAGAAAAGAAAGTATTGATATGAAGAAGTTGATTCAGAAATATCCTGCTCTTGATATAGAAGAAGCTGCTGAAATGATAATTAATAGAAAGCACTTAGAAGACGAGCTGGCTAAAAGTGATGACTTGGGAGAGGATTTTAAGGAAATAATGGAGAGTTTTGATACTATTAATGAAAAAATTGAAGTTATCAAAGAAGCTCCGACCGAGGTTAATACAGAAATGGAACAAAAATTATTGAAAGAAATTTTGTTTACTGAACAAAAGTTGCAGCAGATTTCAGTTGAAACCTTCGGAAAAACTTTAAAAGAGGTTAAGGAAGAGTTGCTATAACTGAATATTCTTAGATTAATGACTAGTTTTGTCGAAAGCTAAAATTCTATTTGCGATTACAGTAACTATGTATTATAATCAAAGTTGTTAACTAATTGAACATAACACGTTTTGGTTAATTGTATAGATAGAGGGGTGTCTAAAATACATTCATTTATTTACATATTATTACAATGACAACCGATGTCTTATTCTGGTTTTCTCATTCCGATAAGTGACAACTTTGAAGGTTTTATGATAGAAAACATATATTTAGCACAAAATTAGAAGGAGCAAGTTTATGGATGAAAAAATTACAGATGTTCTAGCAATACTTGATAGAGAAGACAGTCCATCTCAAAGAGAAATAGCTAAACAGACTGGATTTTCAGTTGGTTTAGTTAATACTTTGATAAAAAAATGTGCTAAAAAGGGATTAGTTAAGATTGAGAGACTAAATTCCAGGAATATAAAGTATATATTAACTCCTGAAGGAATTAAAGAAAAAACCCAAAAGACTATCGATTATATAAAAAGATCATATCAAGCTATTCAGCACTTACAAAATAAAGTAACTGAATTAGCACTTAAGCATAGTGGTGAAGGAAAGAAAATATTTATTTATAAAGAAAATGATGAAATTTTTAGTTTGGTTACTGAAACTTTGGATAGATTAGATATAACTTATGAAATTATAAATAATAAAAGAGAAGTAGACAGTTTAAAGAATAATAAATGTTGTATAATTTATTATTGGAATTTAAATTCAGAGATCAGTGATATTGAAAAAATTAATATATTACAAGATTAATTTAAATAAATTAATTTTTTTATAAAGAAATGGTGGTTTAATGGATAAAAAATTTGTTAAATCTTTAGGTAAAGACACTTTATTATATATTCCCAGTAAAATTATTCCTGGATTGTTAGGATTTTTTAGTTTAATCATGTACACAAGATTATTAAAACCTGAGGAATATGGGCGTTATACCTTAGTCATAACGATAATGTCATTTTTAATTGTATTTATATTTAGTTGGTTAGAACAATCAGTACTAAGATTTAATAAAAAATATGAAGATAATTCTAAAGAATTTTTTTCAACTATTTTAACTGTCACGGTATATTTATCTATATTTTTATCAATGATATATATAGTAAGTACTTATGTTTTTTTTAATTTTGAATATGAAGTTCAAATTTTAATCAACTTATCTGCTATTTTATTACCTTTAAAAGTTATATATAAAATATTTATGCAGATATTTAGAGCTAAGAGAGAAGCTAAATTCTATAGTATAATAAGCGTTATATTGAAATTTGTTTATTTGTTTTTAACATTTATTATGATATATTTTTTAGGTTTTAGAGAAGAAAGTATGTTTTTTGCTTTTATAATAACATATATTATTTTTATTTTTTTTCAAATACAAAAATTAAAAAGTATTGCTAACTTTCACTACTCATTTAATCATATTAATAAAAGTTATCTAAAAAAGTTTTTTAGATATGGTTCTCCTTGGATTGGGATGGCTATTGGTTCTTTTTTATTGTCTAAATTTGATAGATATATCATAAACTATTTTTTGAATGCAGAAATTGTTGGTATTTATTCTGCAACATATTCTCTAGCAGAAAATAGTATTATGCAATTTGTTAGTTTGTTAAGCATTTCGACATTACCAGTTCTTATCAATAGTTACGAAGAAGATGAAAATGATAACTCCTCACTTATGATGAAAGAACTTTTTAAAGTATATGCAATTGTATTTATTCCAGCTATTTTTGGGTTGATATTTTTGTCTAAAGATATTATAAATATTTTCTTAGGGGATAAATTTCAAGGTGGAAATTTAGTTTTTATAATAATATCTATAGGCGCTTTTTTTGAAGCACTTAGAAATTTAGTTGGGAGACCTTTTCAATTAAAAGAAAAAACTATTTATTTGCCTTTTTTATTATTAATATCAGGAGCGATTAATTTAATATTAAATATAGTATTTGTGCCTATTTTGGGTATGGAGGGTGCGGCTATAGCTACTTTAATTGGATATATGTTTTATTTTATTATTGCTTATTTTATAAGTTTGAAATTTTTTGTCTGGTTAATTCCTTGGAATACAATAATGAAATCTTTAATTTCTGCAATAATAATGTTTTTAATATTATATATTCAACCCGTTTTTATAAATATATCTATAATTAATCTTATTTTAGATATATTTATAGGATTTACTACATATTTTATAATTTTGTATCTTTTCAAGGAAGAAATAGTATTACACATATTCAATATTGTCATTTACAAATTTAAAGAAAGGGGGAAAAATAAATGAATTATGCGATAATTAATGATGAATCTTTAAAAAAATATAATACATTAAAGTTAGCTTCAAAAGCGGAATTGATAGCTTTTCCTTTTAATAGCCAGGGAGTTAAAGAAGTTTTTAATAATTTCAAAGATAGAAAAAAAATTATTATTGGAAAAGGATCGAATATATTATTGTCTAAAGAATATTATAATGAGGATTATTTATTTATAAATTTAAAATTAATGGATGATATATTTATTGAAGATGAACTATTATATGCTGAAGCTGGATTGTCTTTAAGTGAGTTGGCGTGGTTTTCTATAAAAAATAATATTAAAGGATATGAATTTTTAGAAGATATTCCTGGTACAATTGGTGGGGCAGTTATAATGAATGCAGGGACTCATAGGGGTAATATTGGTCAATTTATTAATAATATAAAATATTATGATATTTCAAAAGATGAAATTATAGAAAAAAGAGTAAAGAATGGTGATTTTAATAGACGTACATCCTTCTGGGATAAGAAAGATGTGGTTATTTTAGGCTGTGAATTTAAGATTATATATGGTGATTATTTAGAATCTTTAAATGAGTTGTTAAGTTTGAAAAAAGAAAGATTTAAAAAGCAACCTCGTAATTACCCAAATGCCGGTAGTGTTTTTAAAAGACCTATAAAGGATGGTAAAGTATTAAGGGTTTGGAAATACATTGATAAAGTAGGATTAAGAGGATATTCTGAAAATGATGCTATGATATCTTCAAAACACACTGGATTTATTGTTAATAAAGGTAGTGCCAAGTATGAGGATATTAATAAATTAATTAAAATCATTAAAGAGAAAGTAAGCAAAGAATGTGATTTAGAGTTAGAGCTAGAGTGGAAAATAATATAAATGGGGAGATTATAATGTATAAAGTAAGAAAAACCGAAAAATTATTTGGAGAAATTGAATTAAATGGTGCAAAGAATGCAGCTTTACCTATCATTGTAGCTTCATGTCTAACTGATGAAAGAGTAACTTTGCGTAATGTACCTATAGAACTAAATGACATTAGAACATTAATTGATATATTGAATGAAATGGGTTTTAATATAAATATATTAGAAAATAATGAATTAGAAATTCATAACAAAAATTATGAAATAAATGAAAATACTCCTAAAAGAGCTAGTCAAATTAGATCATCCTTACTGTTTTTGTCTCTTTTATTACAAAAAACTGGTAAAGTGAAAGTTCCATATCCAGGAGGTTGTAGTATCGGGAATCGAAAGCATGATATACATATAGATTCTTTATCCAAAATGGGAGCTAACATTACTGAAACTCAAGAATATATAATTGGGGAATTAGATGGTAAATTTAAAGGAGAAAATCTGGATTTCTATATCGCTACTACAAGTGGAACTGAGAATGTCATATTAGGAGCTGTTTTAGGTGAAGGAAAAACTATTATTAGAAACGCGAATACTAGACCAGAAGTGATTGATTTAATTAAGTTTTTGAATTCAATTGGTGCGGATATAGAATATAAGACCAGATACATTGAGATAAAAGGTGTTAATAAATTACATGGTGGAGATTATAGAGTAATGAGTGGTAGAGATGAAGCTGTAACATATATGATTTTAGCAGGTATGACAAGAGGAGAAATTAAAATAAAAAAATTTTCAGTGGAAAGTATCAAAACAGATGTAAATTTATTGAGAGATATCGGTTTAAATATTTTTGAGTGGGGTGATGATATATTCGTTAGTGCAAAGAATAAAAAGTTGAATTCATTTAGTATGGCAACATCTCCTTATCCAGGCATAAATTCAGATATGCAGCCTTTATTTGCAGCTTTGGCAGCAACAATTAAAGGGGAATCAATTATAACAGATATGAGATTTAAAGATCGCTTTCAATATGTTGAAGAATTTAAAAGATTTGGGATTGATATTAATAATTACAATAATTGTGCAATTGTTCAAGGGGGAAAAAGAATTTTAGGAGCAAAAGTAAAGGCTACTGATTTAAGATGCGGAGCGGCTTTGATGTTGCTTGGAAGTATTGCAGATGGAGAAACTGAAATTAATAAATCACATCAAATTGATAGGGGATATATTGATTTAAAAGAAAAGTTGAATAACATTGGAACTAAGATTACTGTAGAATAATGAAAGAGGTTTTATAATGAAAATTTTATACAAAAACAGCAGATTTTCTGGGGGATCTTCAAAATCATTATTGGAATATGCAAAATTAGCTCAAAGAAATGGGAACAGTGTTATTTCAGCAGGAGAGTATCAATATGATTCAGTGGTTTATAATAAAGAGGGAATTAAAACTTTTAACATACCATATTTTAGACATGATAAACCAATATATAATTTATTACTAATGTTTAAATATATTGATTTTTTAAAAAAAGAAAAACCTGATTTGATCCAAGTGACTACTACTTTTGAGATTATATACCAAAAAGTAATTTCTGACTCAATGAATATTCCTGTTATATACACTATTGCTGGGGGAACAGTTCCTAAAATAATACCTTATATTTTAAAAAAAGAAGAAGTTATTGTTTTTAGCAAAGAAAATAAGATAGATTTGATTAATTATGGATATAAATCTTCATTGATAGAAGTAATACCTAATAGAATAAATTATGGTGAGTATAAAAATAGTGATAATTTTGAGATTTATTCTAATAATAATACCTGTATTAAATTATTATTGATTTCAAGAATATCTAAGGGTAAATTTAATTCCATTAAAAATATTATAGACATAACACAAAAATTATATCATGATGGATTTGAAGTAAATTTAACCATTTTAGGTGATGGAAAGTTATTTGATAAATTAGAAAAAATAGTAAGGAAAATAAATAATAAATATAAAAAAAATATAATAAATCTAGAAGGTTATCAATCAGAAGTTTTAGATTATATAAAGAAAAATCATATTATTTTTGCTAAAGGGAGAGGAGCATTAGAATCATTGTTTTCAAGTAGAATCACATTTATTGTTAGTGAAGAGGATAGTATTTCTTTATGTAATAAAGAAAATATATCTAATTTAATGAAATATAATCTATCAGGTAGAAATATTGAAAACGAAACCAATTATAAGGAATTAACTATTTTAATAAATAAAATCAAAAAATCTAATTTAGATTTAAAGAATTATAAAAGAACAAAAGAGGAAATTATTAAAAATTATGATATTAATAAAGTGCAAAATAAAATTTTAAATAAATATAAAGAAAAAATTAAAGAAAATAATAACATCAATAGTGGTATAATAGTTTATATAAAAATGATGATGAATTATTTAATTTTATATGTTAATTTAATTAAATTTTATATAACAAATAATTTTTAAAGAAGGTTTTTTAATTTTAGACAAATTTAAAATTGTTTTATATTTTTAGATTTTTAAAATTATAGATAAAATATAATTAGCCATAAATTTAGGAGTGGTGTATTTGAAACTAGATAAATTAATTAAAAATGGAAAAGAAAAAATATCAGTAGCAGGTCTTGGTTATGTCGGTTTACCTTTAGCAGTAGCATTTGCTGAAAAAGCAGAAGTGATTGCCTTTGATATTAATTCAAAAAAAATAGAAAAATATAAAAATGGTATAGATGTAACCAAAGAAGCGGGAGATCAGGCAGTTAAAGAATCTACAGCTTTTTTTACTGCAGATGAAAGTGAGTTAAGAGAAGCTAAATTCCATATAATAGCTGTACCAACTCCAATTACTAAGGATAAAAACCCAGATTTATCAATAATTGAATCAGCAAGCAGAAGTGTTGGTCGAAATTTGGTTGAAGGATCTATAGTAGTTTATGAATCAACAGTTTATCCAGGAGTAACAGAAGAAATCTGTATACCTATTTTAGAAAAAGAATCAGGATTAAAGTGTGGGCAAGATTTTAAAGTAGGATATTCACCAGAAAGAATAAACCCTGGAGATGAAGTCCATAGATTAAACACTATAGTTAAAGTTGTTTCTGGTATGGACCAGGAGTCTTTAGATGAAATAGCTGCAGTTTATGAAATGGTAGTAGATGCTGGTGTGCATAAGGCAGAAAGCATTAAAGTAGCTGAAGCCGCTAAAGTAATAGAAAATTCACAGCGAGATATAAACATTGCTTTTATGAATGAATTATCAGTAATTTTTGATAAATTAGATATTGATACAAAGTCGGTTCTAGAAGCAGCAGGAACAAAGTGGAACTTTTTAAACTTTACCCCTGGTTTAGTAGGAGGACACTGTATAGGAGTAGATCCCTATTATTTAACTTATAAAGCAGAACAAATTGGTTATCATTCTCAGATCATATTATCTGGTAGAAAAATAAATGATAATATGGGTAAATATACGGCAGAACAGACTGTAAAAAAGATGATCAATGCTAATAAACAGATTAAAGGTTCAAAAGTGGCTATCTTTGGTATTACCTTTAAAGAAAATTGTCCTGATGTTAGAAACACTAAAGTAGTTGACGTAATTAATGAATTAAAAGAATATGGTGTAGAAGTAGAGATAGTTGATCCAGTAGCAGACAAAGAAGATCTTAAGGAAGTATATGATATAGAGACAATTAATAGAAAAAAAATAAAAAATGCAGATGCTGTAATATTTGCAGTAGCCCACAATGAATTTGCCGAATTTAATTTGGATAATATTAAAGACTTATACTATCAGGATGCTGAAACAGATACTGAAGGTTATGTGTTGATGGATGTTAAAGGACTATTTGATAAAAAAGAAGCAGAAGCTGAAAACTATATATACTGGAGGCTTTAATTAATGGGATATCAGAATTTAGAATTTGCAAATGAATCAATATTTTTAATCACAGGTGCAGCAGGATTTATAGGCTCTAATCTAGTCGAAGCTGTACTTGAACTAGGGTATGAAGTTCGAGGAATAGATAACTTTTCTAACGGAAGAAAAGAAAATATAGAAGAATTTATGAATAATGAAAACTTTAATTTCATTGAGGGAGATATTAGAGAATATGAGATCTGTTTAAAAGTTGCTGAGGGTGTTGATTACATTTTACATCAGGCAGCATTGGGTTCTGTACCTCGCTCAATGCGAGAACCTCTAATTTATGAAGACAATAATATTAAAGGTACTTCTAATATGTTGGAAGCAGCCAGACAAAATAATATCAAAAAATTTGTTTATGCCTCTTCATCTTCTGTATATGGTGATTCTAAAGAATTACCAAAAGAAGAAGGGAAAGAAGGACAGGTTTTATCGCCCTATGCTTTAACAAAATCAGTAAAAGAAGAGTATGCCAAACTTTATACTAAAAGCTATGATTTAGAATGTATAGGTCTAAGATATTTTAATGTCTTTGGCAGAAGACAGGATCCATTTTCTGAATATGCTGCTGTAATACCTAAGTTTATTAAAATTTTAAAAGATGGTAATCAGGTAGAAATCTATGGTGATGGTGAACAGTCAAGAGACTTCACCTATATAGAAAATGTAATTGAAGCTAATCTTAAAGCCTGTGCAGCAGATAGTAAAGCAGCTGGAGAAGCATTTAATATTGCCTATGGAGAGAGGTTTACAATAAATCAGATTTATGATCTAATGTGTGAAAAGCTGGAAATTAAGAGAGAGCCAATTTATGCTCCAGAACGACCTGGTGATATAAAACACAGTCTGGCTGATATTTCAAAGGCAGAAGAATTATTGGATTATGATCCAGATTGGAACTTTAAATTAGGATTCGAGAGAGCTGTAGAGTGGTATATAAACAATCTTTGAAATACAATTATTATAAGGTAGGGTATTATGGATATTAATGTATTGGGATGAGTATAGAAATAGATATTATTTACATACTTTAAAATTGGTAGGTGATTTATTATGAATTTGTTTAATAGAGTATATTATAAGTTAGTTAAAATATTTAGTAATGGAGAAAAATATGCAACTACTACTGCTATAAAAAAAGCTAGAAATTTAGGAGTTAAAGTTGGAGATGACTGCAGATTTTTTTCTACAAGTTTTTCTACAGAACCATATTTAATTGAAATAGGTAATCATGTAACGATCACTACAGGGGTTAAATTTATTACACATGATGGAGGAGTATGGGTTTTAAGATATATGGATAAAGAATTAAGCAACGTTGATTTATTCGGTAAAATTAAAATAAAAGATAATGTTTTTATAGGCTTAGATTCTATTATTTTGCCGGGAATCACATTAGGAAATAATATTATTGTTGCTGCTGGTTCTGTGGTTACTAAAAGTTTTGATGGTAATCAAATTATCGGAGGGGTTCCAGCTAAACCGATTAAAAATATAGAAGAATATATTAAGGCTATTAAACCTAATTTATTGAATACTAAGAAAAAAAATTATAAAGAAAAGAGAAAAATAATTTTCGAAAATATGAATAATTTAAAATCTAAGTAGTTTATTTTTTAAGTCTTTATTTAAAAAATTATATTTACACTTGGTCATTTTTAAAAGAGAGTCTAATTAGTAATATATTTAGGATGTTTGGTGAAAGAATAATATTAAAAGGAGTGAAGCTTAATTAATAGGAAAAAAAATATAGCTATATTAATTCCTAATTTAGCGGGCGGAGGAGCAGAAAAAGTTGCTTCTGTTTTATCTATATACTTAAATGATAACAAATATAATAAATATATATTTGTTTATGATTCAAGTGAGCAAACTTATTCATATAATGGGACTTTAATTGATATTGATGCAAAAGCCAGTTCAAATCCAATTAGAAAAATATATAACTTGTTTAAAAGAATAAGAAAAGTAAAAAAAATGAAAAAAAAATATAATATAGATACTACAATAAGTTTTCTAACTGGTTCAAATTTAGTAAATATATTATCTAAAAATGATGATAAGATAATAATATCTGTTAGAAGTTTTATATCAAAAAATCTAAATGGATTTTATGGTGGTATATTAAAATTTTTAATAAAAAAAATTTATAATAAAGCTAATAAAGTTATTGCAGTTTCTAAAGTTTTGAAAAACGATCTAATTGAAAATTATAATATAGACAGAAATAGAATTAATGTTATTTATAATCCGTATGATATTGAAAAAATTATAAAGATGTCTAAAAAACCTTTAAAAAAAGAATATAGAAATATTTTTAGTAATACAACAATTGTTAACATGGGTCGTTTAACTAAAGCAAAAGGTCAGTGGCATTTGTTACGAGTTTTTAAAAAAGTCAAAGAAAAAATACCTGACTTACAATTAGTTATTTTAGGAAAAGGGGAATTGGAAGAATATTTAATAAATTTAACAAATAAATTAAATTTAAGTGCTAGTGTACACTTTTTAGGATTTCAAAATAATCCGTTTAATTTTATAGCAAAATCTGATCTTTATGTTTTTCCATCTTTGTTTGAAGGTTTTCCTAATGCACTTGTTGAAGCAATGACATGTGGAGTACCTGTAATATCAGCAGATTGCAAATCAGGCCCAAGAGAAATATTAGCCCCAAATAGCAATATAAAACAGGAAATTAATGGGATAGATTATGTCGATTATGGAGTATTAGTAGGCGTTTGTGATGATAAATTTTATGACTATAATATTGATTTAACAAATCCAGAAATTAAATTATATGAAGCGATTATAACTCTACTAAATAATAATAATCTAAGAAAAAAATATTCTGAATTAGCAATTAATCGTATTGAGGATTTTAATATAGAAAGTATTATAAAGGAATGGGAAAATGAAATTTAATAGAAGACTAAAATTATCATATAAAAATATAATTAATTCATCACTCTTTTTATATATATTAAGTTTATATTTATTAACTTACAAAGATGGTTTAAATAATATCAGTAATGCTTTAGCATTGATATTAATTTTAACTATTTGGATTGAAGTTATAATTATAAAAAAAAAATTGGTATTTAACAAAACGCTTCTTTTTTATTTTTTATTTGTAATTATTTCTACTATGTCAGTTTTATATGCAATTAGTCCGGGCTTAGCTTTAGTACGTGTAAAAACAATAATATCACTATTCATTTTAATTTTATCACTAGCTAATTATATTGATAATTATAAAAAAATGGAATTGCTAATGAAATATTTTATTTATTCTGGTTTAATTGCAAGCATATATATATTATCTACTTCTGATTTTAATAATATGGGCAGATTAGGTTCTCAGTTAGGAAATGTAAACTCTATAGGAATAATTTTAGGCATTTCAGCTGCTTTTATAATTTATTTTCTTACTTTTCAAAAAAAATATACGTATTATTTATATTTTATTATAATTAGTAGTACAATTTTCTTGACTGGATCACGTATGTCTTTCCTTTTTCTGATTATGAATATAGTTTTCTATATTTATTTTATTTATGGAAGAGGTATAAAAAATAAATTAAAATTTATATTTTTTTCTACATGTTTATTTATTTTATTTTTATATCTGATATTTAATATTCCGTTTTTTTACAATATTATTGGTGAGCGTATAGAAAGATTAATTTTATGGTTAAGTGGAGAAAGTGTTTCAGAAAATTCTATTTATATAAGATTTAAAATGATTAAAGAGGGATGGAGAATGTTTAAAGAAAAACCAATTTTGGGCTATGGATTGAATAATTATCAAGTTTTATATGCTGAAATTAAGGGTGGTGTTGCAACTTATGCTCATAACAATTTTATAGAATTATTAGTTTCAATTGGAATTATAGGTACAGGTATTTTTTATTTAATGCAAATTCTTATTGTTATTGATTTAATTAAAACTTCTAAAAAAATTAGGAATGAATTTTTAATTTATATATTTATTGCTTTAACAATTGCATATATTTTTTCTTCGATAGCAACAGTTTATTATTATAGAAAACAATTTTCTTTAATTTTAATCATGGCTTCTTTAGTTCCTAAAATAATTGTAAAAAAAGCTAGAAATCATTCATAAATTAAGAATATAAGCTAGTTTTAGAATAGAAATTTTATCTATTTATATCTATAATAATTTTCAAATCATTCTGACACTTAATATTATTTGAAATTAAATTAATAGTTCAAGGAGATTTAAATTTATATGAGTAAATTAATAGTTTTACCTGGAAATTATAATTCATCTTTTTTTAAAAATGAGATTAAATATATAAAAAAATATTTTGATGATACTATAATAATAAATTATAATACAGACAAAAAACAATTATCTTCTTTTGCAAAAAAAAGAGGAGTTAAATATTATATGGTAGATAATAATATAATTAAATATTTATTCAAGTTTGATTTTCTAAAATGGTTATGGTCAGAAGAAGTTAAAGAGGAAATTAAAGAAAATATTAATCTAGATATTAATAGCATTTACAAACTATTTTATATATTATTTTATGGAATTTTTTATATAAAAGCAAAAAAAATTATTGATTCAGAAATAAAAAGAAATAAGAGTGAGGATATATATATATATTCTTTTTGGCTTAGTAGACCTGCATATGTAGCAGCTAACTATTCTGATGTCCATAATATAAAGAAAATATTTTCTAGAGCACATGGATATGATCTTTACACAGATAGAAATCCATATAATTACTTACCTTTTAGAAAGTTTATTGATTCAAATTTGGATGAAATACATTTTATTTCCAAAGATGGTTTAAATTATTTTAAAAAAACCTTTTCAAATGAAAATTCAAAAAAAATGATTTCTAGATTGGGTACATATAATACAAATAATTTAACAAAAGTTATAAAAGAAAAAGAATATATTTGTATTGCCTCTTGTTCTCATTTTAAAAAAATAAAAAGATTAGATCTTATAATAGATGTTATTGCTAACATAAATCATAAAGTGAAGTGGGTTCATGTTGGGAATGGAAAATCAATGGAAGAAATAAAAGATTATGCTAGTCAAAAATTAGATAAATCTCAGTTCGAATTTTTAGGTAGAATTGATAATTCTAAAATATTAAAAACTTATAACAAATATGATGTTGATTATTTTATAAATATGAGTGATTCTGAAGGAATACCTGTTTCAATAATGGAAGCAATTTCCATGGGAATACCGGTAATAGCTCGAGATGTCGGTGGAGTTTCAGAAATTGTTAATAATAATTATGGTCTATTAATTAAAGATTTATATAATATGGATAATGTATATGAAAGTATAAAAAAGTTTACTAACGAAAGATTAAATAATATTGAAAAATATAAAAAAAAGAGTAATTTGAGTAAATTAGTATGGAATGATAAATATAATGCTGATAAAAACTATAAAAAATTTTATGAAAAATTGATTGAGTAATTATTATTTTTAATAGTTACTTAAGAAAGATTTAATGCAGTAGAATGAAAAAGGACGGATTTATTAATTTTCTAATTAACAGGTTGTAGTTGAATAGTTACTTCCTGTGTTAGAAACTTTCAAAATATCAGCTCGGTGCTTGTCTGGGATAATCTTATTTTAAAATTATATTTTGGTTTAAAGTTTTGGCGATTAATGTAAGAAAATTATTCAAAAGTGGTCACTTGTAGAGTTTAATTTATAAAATCAATTTCATTAAAAGGTAAAAATTTAAAAGTATATTGAGATTTAAAAAATTGAATTAATAAAGGGGTTATAGAATGTCAAAAATAAAATTTGCATTAGTAGGTTGTGGAAGAATTGCTAAAAAGCACACAGAAGCTTTAAGTGAGCTTGAAGAAGCAGAACTAGTTTCTGTATGTGACCTCAAAGAAGAAAAAGCTAAAGAATATGGAAAAAAATTTAATATACCATATTACAAAAGTTATGATGAAATGCTACAGAATGAAGATGTCGATATTGTAAATATTTTAACTCCAAGCGGTTTACATGCTGAACATACAATAGATATAGTAAGTAAATATCAAAAAAATGTAATAGTGGAAAAACCTATGGCTCTAAAACTAGATGATGCAGATGAAATGATAAGAGTTTGTGATGAAAATGGAACGAGGTTATTTGTAGTTAAACAGAATAGATATAACTTACCTGTTATGAAATTAAGAGAAGCGGTAGAAGAAGGTCGTTTTGGTAAAATGGTTATGGGTACTGTGAGAGTGAGATGGTCCAGACATCAGCATTACTATGATATGGATGACTGGAGAGGTACCTGGGCTATGGATGGTGGTGCTTTAACAAATCAGGCATCTCATCACATTGACCTTTTAGAATGGATGATGGGTCAACCTGTTGAAGTATCAGCTCAAACTGCTACTAGATTGGTAGATATTGAAGTTGAAGATACAGGTGCTGTAATCATTAAATTTGCTAATGGTTCTATTGGGATAATAGAAGCTACAACAGCCACCCGACCAAGTGACTTAGAAGGTTCTTTATCTGTGATGGGAGAAAAAGGTGCAGTAGTAATTGGTGGTTATGCAGTCAATAAAATGGAAACCTGGCAGTTTGAAGATGAAAGAGAAAGTGACAAAACTGTTATGGAAGAATATAAAGAAAACCCACCCAATATATATGGTTTTGGACATAAACGATATATTGCTGATGTTATTGATGCGGTTAAAAATGATAAAAAAGCTCTAGTTGATGGTCTAGAAGGCAGGAAGTCTCTAGAACTTATTAATGCTATTTATGAAGCTGCTGAAACCGGTAAAACTGTAAAATTAAGATTTGAGCCAAAGAAAAGCAAGTTAGGAATTAAAGATGAAGAATAATAACATATATAAGAATGTTGAAATTGGTGAAAACGGTGAAATAGGGGATTATGTTATTATCGGTAAACCTCCTAAAGGAAAAAAAGATGGAGAATTAAAAACTGTTATTGGTGATAATGCAGTAATTAGATCTCACACAGTTATTTATGCTGGCAATAAAATTGGAGATAACTGTCAAACCGGTCATCACGTTTCTATTCGAGAAAATAATGATATAGGTAATAATGTAAGTATTGGTTCTGGAACAGACGTTGAATATGAAATAAAAATTGAAGATGAAGTAAGAATTCATTCTCAGGCTTTTATTCCTGAATATAGTATATTAAGAAAAGGGTGCTGGATTGGTCCAAATGTTGTTTTAACTAATGCTAAATACCCTGTTTCGGAGGGAGTAAAATCACGTCTTAATGGTCCAGAATTGAAAGAGAATGTTAAAGTGGGAGCTAATTCAACTATTTTACCTGCTGTTACAATAGGTAAAAATACTTTGATCGGTGCCGGTTCAGTTGTGACAAAAGATGTTGCAGAAAATATTATTGTTGCTGGTAATCCTGCTAAAAAAATAAATGATATAGATGTTGTTGAATATTATAAAGAATCGTTGGGGGAGAAATAGATATGAGTATACCTTTTATGGAATTATCTGATTCATATGACTTGATTTATGATGAAGTGATGGAAAAGATAAATAAATTAATAGATAATACTAGATTTATTGGTGGAGAAGAGATAAAAAAATTTGAAGAAGAATTTGCAGATTATTGTAATGTAAATAATGCAGTGGCCTGTGGTAATGGCACTGATGCTATAATGATAGCTTTAAAAGCTTTAGGTATTGGTCCAGAAGATACAGTTATAACAGTACCTCATACTTTTATTGCAACAGCTGAAGCAGTAACAGCTGTTGGAGCAAAGGTTGATTTTGTAGATATTAATGAAAAAACTTATACTATGTCTTCAGAGAAATTAGAGGAATACATAGAAAGAAATAAAGATGATAAAAATATTAAAGCGATAATCCCAGTGCATTTATATGGTCAGATGGCCGATATGCCAACAATTATGAAAATAGCAGATAAATATGACCTCAAAGTAATAGAAGATTCTGCACAGGCACATGGGGCACAAATTAAAGGTAAGGGTCCAGGAGAATACGGAGACTTTGCTACTTTTTCTTTTTATCCAGGTAAAAACTTAGGTGCTTTTGGTGATGCAGGTGCTCTGGTAACAAATAATGATGAGCTTGCTAAAAAAGCAAAGATGCTGAGTAACCATGGTCGCTACAATGAAAAATATACTCATCAAATAGAGGGTTATAATAGCAGAATGGATTCTATTCAGGCTGCGGTCTTAAGAGTAAAACTTAAGCATCTCGATCAATGGACGAATATGAGAATTAAAAATGCTGAAAAATATGATGAGTTATTGAAAGATAAAAATATTATAACCCCTTTTGTTAAAGATGATTCTAAACATGTTTATCATCTTTATGTAGTACGCGTTAATGATCGAGATGAATTAAAAAGAAAGTTGAAAACCAATAATATTTCAACAGGAATTCATTATCCAATACCGCTGCATTTACAGCCCGCATATTATTATTTAGATTATGAAAACGGAGATTTTCCTGTAAGTGAGATAGTAAGTGAAGAGATATTATCTTTGCCAATGTGGCCTGAACTACATATAGATGAGTTAACAAATATTTGTACTAATTTAGTTAATGTAGTGGTTTAATATGAAAATAGGGCTTATTTCTTCAGAAATTCCTCCTAAAATTAATGCAGGTTCAGTTAGAATGGAATCTTTTATTGAATATTGGAAAGAAAATAAAGGAATAGAATTATTTATTTATACAGAAAAAAACAATAAAAAGAATATTGATTTTGGGAAGAATGTTCATATAATAAATTCTTATTTTAGAAGAGCAAGTAACAAAAATAATATTATAATTAGAGTTTTATCAGAAATTGTATTAGCAATAGATATTTTCTTTGGACTACTAAAAGATAAAATGGATACTTATTTTGTGTCGTCACCTTCTTTTTTGCTTCTCATAAGTGTGTTAATAGCTTCTAAAATAAAAAGAACACCTTATATTGTAGATATTAGAGATATATATCCACAAGTTATTTTTGACAATAATATAATTAATAAAAATAGTTATATAGGTAAATTTTTAGTTAATATCGAAAAAAAAATCTATGATAATGCTTCTAAAATAATAACAGTTACTAAAGGATTAAAAAATCATATTGAAGAAAAAACTAAAACTAAAGTGTATTTAATTAGAAATGGTATGGACAACAATTTGTTTAATAATAATTATAAATCTAATAAGTCTCGAAATAAAGATTTTATAATTATGTTTCATGGGACTTTAGGTAGAAGTCAAAATATTGACTTAATAATTAAATATGCTAATTATTTAAAAAACAATAAAATAAAAGATATAAAAATTTGGATAATTGGTGATGGGCCAAAAAAAGAAAAAATAATTAATTCTATTAATAAGTTAAATTTAGAAAACAATTTAATATTTCATGGATTTAAAGATATATCCCAAATACCTAGTTACATTAATTCAGCAGATATTGGATTTTCACCAAGAAAAAATGGTTTAATAAATGAAACTGCATTTCCTGTTAAAGTTTATGAATATATGGGGTGTGGTATTCCTTGTATAATAACTCCAATAAGTGAAGCGGGAATTTTTGTTGAGAAGAATAACATTGGTTTTCAACTTGAAAACAATAATATTAAAAGTTTACATAAATATGTATTAAAATTTAAAAATAATAAAAATTTATATAATCAATATAGTATTAATGCTCTTAAAACATCTAAACAATTTGAGAGAAGTAAATTAGCAAAAAGAGTCTATGAAATTATTATGGAAGAATAAATATTTGAAAAGAAAAATTAATGAATCTGTGTCTAATTTAAGGAACATAAGATTAAAAAACTGGCTGGGTAAAATTAAAAAACCAAAAGATATGTTTTATAATTGGGAAAAGAAAGATAGATTATAAATTCATGAATTAATATTTATATTTTTGGGGGAAGAAGGTTATTTAAATGTTAAAAAGAACTTTTGATTTTATTTTTGCTATAATTTTAACTATGATATTATCTCCACTGCTTTTGATTATAGCTATAGCTATAAAAGTTGATTCTCATGGGAAGGCTCTATTCAGGCAAAAACGCATGGGTCAACATGGAGAACCTTTTATAGTATATAAATTTAGAACTATGTATAAACATACCCCAAAAAATAAGGCAAGTAATGATCTAAACGATAGAGAGAGTTACATAACTAAAATCGGTCACTGGCTTAGAATTACAAGTCTTGATGAGCTGCCACAACTTTTCAATATAATCAAAGGTGAAATGAGTTTTGTGGGTCCGCGGCCAGTAATTTTAGCTGAAAAAGAACTGATAAACAAAAGAAAAGAAGCAGGTGTCTATAAGCTAAAACCTGGAGTAACAGGTTATGCTCAAATAAATGGTAGAGATCATGTTTCAGTTGATAGAAAAGTCGAACTTGATAAGTACTATTTAGATAATCATTCTTTATTAATGGATATAAATATCATCTTAAAAACAGGAATTAAGGTGCTGAAGAGAGAAGATATATTTGAACACTAGGAAAGTACAGATGATGATAGTCTAGAAGAAAATAATTAATTTAGGGTGGTATTTGTGAAATCTATAGATAATAAAAAAAATGTTAGTTATCCATT
>Ga0182239_1000298_pt1 | contig 18633 bp, 15 predicted proteins | sample hydfrate6_PW_210_FD_132456 | JGI IMG/M metagenome (GOLD analysis project Ga0182239, IMG submission 132456) | Subsurface microbial communities from deep shales in Texas, USA - hydraulic fracturing test 6_PW_210 | ecosystem: Environmental > Aquatic > Deep subsurface > Shale gas/oil reservoir >... | reverse complement strand
GTGTATTCCGCGTGTTCCGCGGTCAAAAGATATGAAATATGCTGGTAATTCTTTGTTCTTACTGATTCCCGACAACTGATCACGCCATGGCGTGACTGACATCTCGCGAGTGCAATACCTGTATTTGCACTCGCAGCTACATCCGCATCCGTTCACCCTTGGGATCATAAAAAGGCATCGGCGTTACGGTTGCGTACTGCAGCTCTCCTTTGCACTCGTCTTCATATAGAGCCAGCCTGGACCCTTCCCGGGCATAGTTTTTTTCCACCAGGGCCATGCCGATGACTGCCCCCACCGCCGCACTGTGACGTATGGTTCCGATATAGCCGATGACCCGGTCGTCCACGATCACACATCCGTCACCAGGGACATGGTCCGTCTTCTCCATGGTCACGCCCACCAGCTTGAGCCGGTTCTGATCGGCTTCCGCCTGCTTCAGGGCGTCCGCGCCTACCGGGGCGATATCTTTGTTTCGAGCCCACAGAAAGCCCAGGTTCAGATCCAAAAGATTGGTCCGCTGCTCGGACTCCTGACCCAGGATGACGTGTCCCTTTTCCATGCGCAGAACGTTCTGGGCCTCCACCCCATAGGGCCTGATGCCCAGGTTCCGTCCGGCCCGGCTCAGCTCCTCCCAGGCCGCAGCCATGTATGAGGACGGCACATGCAGCTCATAGGACAGCTCACCCACAAAGCCCAGGCGCATGGCCCGGACCGGAACGCCGATCCGCAGATCAAAATCCATCCACTGGGCAAAGGAAAAGGCCTGGTTGGAGACATCGGCCTCGGTCACCTGCTCCAGCACCTCTCTGGCCTTGGGGCCGGCCAGATTGATGACCCCGGTGCCGTCGGTCAAGTTGACTACATGAAAATCCCAGTCCTCGTAGCGGGTGTGGTAGCGGATCCACTCCACTGTGGATCCGGCCCGGCCGGAGGAAGTGGTGAACATATAATCGTTCTCCCCCACCTGCCAGACCACTCCGTCGTCGATCACACATCCGTCGTGGTTGCACATGGCCGAGTACTTGATCCGGCCCGGCCCTATTTTGGACATGTCCCCCACATACACCCGCTGCAGGGCCTTTTGTGCATCCGGGCCATGGATACGGAAATTCCCCAATGTGGACGCGTCCAGCATCCCCACATTGTTGCGGACATTCTCCACCTCCGGTCCCACATCCAGATCCGGAGAAAAATACCTGGCCCGCTTCCAGACCCCGGCCCGGCGAAAGATGCCCCCTTCCCGGACCTGGATGTCGTGGATCGGGGTCAACTTGGTCATCTCGTGCGTCGTTCCGGCATAGGTGGCCATAAGCACCGGGGCCAGGGGCGGACGGACGGTTGTGGGTTTGAGATCTCCAAAGGGTTCGGCCTTGAGTTTGGCCACCATCAGGGGCAGGTTGTGGCCAGGGATGCCTCCCTGGCCCGGACCGGTCCCGGCTGAGGTGAAACGCTTGATCAGCTCCGGGACGTCAAACCCCTGGGCCAGGGCCTGCTTGATGTTTTTAACGCTTACATCTTCATCAAAGCAGATGAAGCTCTTGCGCCCGGAAACCGGGGCATTGACCACCTTGGAGCCATGTTCAGGTCCCGGCAGTCCGTTCACAGCCTGCTTAGCTGCGCTGATCGCCTGCCTGCAGTCCGGCCCGCAGGCTGCAGCAGCCTGCAAACCGGCCAGGCGGCCGGAGGCCTCGATGCTCCCGGAATCGTTTATGCCCCACAGCCGGCCGGCCGGAAATATCCCCTCCGGGCAGTCCACAGGCAAAAAGTACCCGGTGTGCTGATCGAATTCGAACCTGGACCGGATCAGGCTCAGGGGATCCATAACCGGGGTCAGGCCGGCGGCAGCGACCAGCAGATCGCAGGCAAATTCACGGGTCACGGTGCCATCCAGGGTGCTGATACATACTCCGGTCACAGTAGGCCGTCCCAGGGCTTCCCGGGCTACCCAGCCTGGATAAAAAGAAATCTTGCGTTCGTGGAGGCCCTGCACCAGTCGTTCGTCGTAACCTTCCTCTCTGCAGTCGGCCACGGCCTGAACTTTGAGCCCCAGATCAAAGAGATCCAGGGCAGCCTCCAGGCCCAGATCGTGGCCTACGGAGAACACAGCCTGCTTCCCGGGCAGGAGGCCATAGGTCCGGGCCAGGCGGTGGGCGCAGGCTGCCTGCATAACCCCGGGGCGTTCGTTGTTTTCAAAAAGCAGGGGGCGCTCCCGGCATCCGGTGGCTACGACCACGCTGCGGGCCCGGATCTCTATATAGCGCTGGTCAAAAGTGTCGGTCGATGTCCCCTGTTGAAACGCGGTGATCAGATTGTCGGTATAGGCCCCAACCATGGAGGTCCGGGGAAAGACGCGGATATTTTCATGCTCATTGACCCGGGCCGCCAAATCCCTGGCCCTCCAGTGCAGGGGCTGGCCCTGGGCTGAGGCCGCCGTACGATAGTCGAAAACTCCGCCCATCCAGGGCCGGGCCTCGAGGAGAATCACCCGCAGGCCCTGATCCGCTGCTTCCAGGGCTGCACACATCCCGGCCGGCCCTCCCCCGACCACGCAGACATCTGTTCCCGGGTAGAGTTCGTCATAGGTACCGGTCAGCTCCAGATCCGGATCCAGCCGTCCCAGACCTGCAGCCCTGCGGACCACCTTCATGGCCAGCGGCCAAGCCCTGGCCGGCTTGTGCATGCACTTGTAATAAAACCCGGCCGGCATGCACCAGTCCATACGGTCCATAAAACCCATCAGATCACGTTCTGCCGAGCCTTTGACGTTTTGTTCTCCGACTCTTTGGTTATCCTTGAGCAGAGTAGTCTCGGTCCGCACATTGGGAATGCCGTCCACCTCCATCATGGTGTTGCTGCATTCTCCATCCAGACTGTACAATCCCCGGGGACGATGGTACTTCAGGCTGCGGGCATAAATGCGCACCCCGTTGGCAAATAATGCAGTGGCCAGGCTGTCTCCTTCCAGGCCAAAAAAAGTATCTTTTTTATAGACAAAAGGGATTGCAGAGTGAGGATTGACCCGTAGAGTGGGCAAATTGGCCAGCCGTTTCATGTTCTTGCCTCCGGATTTTCCACCTCCACATTGGCGACCGTATCTCTGAAGATCGTGAACCAGCTCCCGCATCCGTCCCGGTGATACCACCACTCCTTCTGCACACCGGCCCGGCAGGCATTCATGTGCACGTACTCGGTCCATTGCCTGGGGCTCACCTCCTGCCCCCAGGGATACGGACCTTTGTCCTCTCCGCCGTAGCGGAACTCATATCCGTTTCGCCTGCCGCAGATGGGGCAGGTGATCATGAAAGACATGGGAAATCCTTTGGTTACTGGTGTCAGGTGTCAGTCCCGCCATGGCGGGACCTCCGGAAAATCTGACATATCTCTATGCCAAAGCTCGCAAGTAACTGATGTCAGGCCCGCTCTTCTCTTGGCGGGCCTGACATCAGTTATCCGGCGTATAATTGACCAGGGCCGCTGTCTCGCCCATCAGCCTGTGCTGTTCATAGCGCCGGAAGGTAAAGGGCTTCAAGCGCTCCGGACACTCATTTTTGGCCATGTACTCGGCCATGTACCGGCCGGTGGCGGTTGATGACTTAAACCCAAAGTACCCCCAGCCGCAGTTCATGAAAAAACCATCCAGGGGATCATTGCCGTCCATGATCGGGGCCATGTCCGGGGTCATATCCGCCAGCCCGCCCCAGGCCCTCATGAACTTCACTCCCCGCAGGCAGGGCAGAAACTCGGTCAAGGCCTCGGCCTGGTGTTTGATGTATCTGGCGGTGACCTGGGTGGTATAGTTGGGCCAGGGGTCCATGTGCGCCCCGGTGGCGATCTCGCCTTTCAAGGTCTGGTTGCAATACACATGATAGGCCCCGGAAGAAACCACATGATCCAGCAGGGGCTTTAAGGGCTGGGTGACCATGGCCTGGATGGTCAGCACGCTGATGGGGAGTGTAAGGCCCAGCATGTGAGAGATGAGTCCGGCTGAATACCCTCCGGCTGAGACCAGAATCTTTGGGGTGGAAATCTGCCCCCTGGAAGTCTGCACCCCGGTCACCTTGCCCTGACTGGTCGATATTTCCTGGGCCTCGGTCTGCTGCAGGATATCCACACCCAGTCTGGCCGCCCCCTTGGCCAGACCCCAGACCACTGCGTCATGGCGGACGATCCCTCCCGGAGGGTGATACATAGACCCGTGGATGGGATGGGTGATGTCCCGGGACAGGTTCAGGGGTGGCACCAGCTCCTTGGTCTGCTTGGCGTCCAGGACGTGGCTTTCCACCCCCAGGAACTGGGCCGTGGATACGTTCATCCGGGCCGCCTTCATAGCCGCCTCGCTGTGCATCAGGTTCACGTTGCCGCAGTTGTTGAACATCAGATTGAAATCCAGCTCTTTAGTCAGCTGGGGCCACAGATCCAGGGCGTCCTTGTACAGAGGCACATTCTCCTGCGTCCGCTGGTTGGCCCTGACAATGGCTGTGTTCCGGCCCGCCCCGCCGAATCCGATAAAGCGCTTCTCCACCACAGCGACATTGCGCATATTGTGCTCTTTGGCCAGATAATAGGCAGTAGCCAGATTGTGCAGCCCGCCGCCGATGAGCACTGCATCATACTGTTTTTTTTGGTCCGGGCGTGGACCCCAGAGAGGCTTTTGGGTACCAAACATGAGAGATCTCCAATCAGCTTTGCCTTCGGCAAATCTGAAATATTTTTTCTATAAAAGTATTGAATACTTCTCCCGAATCCTGGTATCCACATCGTGTGGAATATAGCTCTTTTCCGGCTGGGACAAAACTGAATGCACTATCTTCCTGGCCCGCATCCAGGCATCAAGCCCTCCAGCCTGGTCCCAGGTGGTCCGGTCGCTGCGGTCGGTGACACCATTGCCCTTGAAGTATTCGTCATACATATGCTCAAAGGTATGGTCTGCGGTAATAAACTCACCGCCAATGCCAACTTCCTTGATCACCTCCTGAGCCAGATGCTCTGGGTCTACAGTGATACCCTGGAGCACTCTGCGGGTCATGCCGATGATCTCGTCGTCCAGCACGAACTGCTCGTAGGCCACACCAAGCATGGATTCAAGCATTCCAGCCGCATGATGGATGTAGTTTGATCCTCCCATTGCCGCCAGCAAGGTGGTCATTCCCTTTTCCCAGCCGGCCTGGGCGTCCGGGACTTTAGAATCCGAAAGTCCGGAGGAATTATAATTGGGCACCTGGATGTGGTGAGCGAGTTGATGGATGGCCGCATTCATCATTCCGCACTCAACTGCTCCGCCACAGTAGTTCATGCTTTTTAAATCCGCCCGTCCTGGAATACCTCCGTATAAAATCGGGGCCCCGGGATTCATCAGCTGACATAAAGTAATCCCGGCCATCTGTTCGGCGTGACATTGGGCCAGGGTCCCGGCCATGGTCAAAGGGGATGTGGACCCGGCCATGGGGGCACCGGATAAGGCTACCGGAATATTGTTTTTCACACACTCCAGCATGATTTTCACCGGCTGAGTGCTCAGCTTCAAGGGGCTGATGATAAAGGAAGTGATAATGGAAAAAAATGGTCTTTCCTGGACTGCCTGCACGCTTCCGGCCAGATGGGCGGCCAGATCCAGCACCTTGTGCAGCTCTTTTGCATCATTCACCCCGGCCATGACATGTTTGCCGGTAGACCGAAAGCAGGTATAAAAGACGTTCACATCATAAGCCGTGTCCGGAATATCTGTGGGTATGCACGGCCGCAGAAAGAAACTGATGTTTTCGAGTTCATCCACCAGCCGGCCGAGGTTATACAGATCGCTCAGTGTGGTGGATCTGGCCTTTCCGGTCTTGAGATCCAGGATTCGAACCGCCGCACCGCCCGTGCCCAGATGTACGGCATGCTGGCCCAGATCCAGATCATATTCTCCGTTTCTGCTGTACAGGACAACCTGGCTGGGAGCTTTGGCCACACTTTGCTCTACCAACTCCCGGGGGAGAGTGACCTTTCGGTTCTCTGAATCCAGCTTGGCTCCGGCCTGAACCAGAACATCTGCGGCTTGGCTCAGCCCGGATTCATACCCTACTCCAACCTCTTCTAACAATTTGAGGCCAGCCTCGTGTACAGTCTGAACCTGCTGCGCTGTCAGTGGCTGATAACAGCCTCCGGAGACGCTTTGTATACTCATACCCGCTCCCGTAAGTTGGTTGTTTACATGATTTTGGTATTATATACGCTTTGAAATATGGATTGTCAAAATGAAATTGTTATTTCATAAGCTTCATATTCCGTGCTTCAAGGGCTGGTTACCCTGAGACAATACTGAGTATCACCTGTTCGAAAAGGCTGCAGGCCGCAACCTTTTCGAACTGCCTTGGGGCTCGATGAAATTTTCCGGAAAAAAATTTCATCCGCCGGTCAAAAAAAAGCCCCAAAAAGCAACGAACGGGCACAGCCGCGTTGTCTTTTGGGGCTTTTTAAGGTGACGTGCTACAAAGGGCTTGTATGCTGCCCGGGGCCAGACTTCAAAAATGTTTTGTGGCCAACTCCACTCCCAGATCCAAAGCCTGTTTGTTCATGTCTACAAACTGGGCAGGAACTCTGGCTTTGATCACTTCCAGCAGAGATTCCAGTTTGACTATACTGGTCAAAGCCTGCAAGGCCCCCAGCATGCAGATATTTAAAACTATTGCCTTGCCGATCCTTTCCTGTACCGACCGATACAGCGGCAGGGCCACCTGCCTGGCGTCTGCCTTTCGCTTGGTCTGAACCAGGGCACTGTCAGTGAGCAAAAGGCCTCCGGGGCGGATAATCCCAAAGGACTGGTCATAGGCCTCCTGGGTCAAACACACCAGGATATTGGGTTGAGTCACTTTAGGGAAATTGATCTCTTTATCATCGATAATGATATCTGACCTGGTCACTCCACCTCTAGCCGCAGCCCCATAGGACTGAGCCTGCACCGCGTTCAGCCCTTCGTAAATAACCGCGGCCTCAGCCAAGATAATGGCCGCAGTAATCAAGCCCTGTCCGCCGGAGCCTGAAAAAACGAGTCGACATCGTTCCATAGATTTATCCTTTGTGCGCAACCTGAATAAGGCGTTCATATTCAGAGCAATATTCTGGAGTCTCTTTTTGCACAAATACGCCCCGCTCAATGAACCCGGGATTTTCCTCCAGGGCTTTGGATCCGATCTGGGCGGTATTGTCCCGGAGGTACTCCAGCATGTTCACCGCACTGCCCAGCTTATTTCTGCGACCAAAATGGGTGGGACAGGGAGAAAGAATCTCGACAACAGAAAATCCCTTATGGGTTATTGCCTGCTTGAGATATCTGGTTATCTCCTGAAAGTGATAGCTCGTAGTCCGAGCCACATAGCTGGCCCCAGAAGCCGTGGCCATATGCACCACGTCAAAGGATTGATCGATGGTTTGAAGTGGCGCAGTCGTGGCCTTGAATCCAGTCCCGGTCAACGGTGAAAACTGTCCCCCGGTCATGCCGTAAATACGATTATTCATGATCACAGCTGTTATATCCATATTTCGGCGACAGGCATGAATAAAGTGGTTGCCGCCGATGGCCAGAGCATCGCCATCGCCCATGGGCACAATGACCTTTAAGTTGGGCTGACTCATCTTCACCCCGGTGGCAAAGGCCAGGGCCCGGCCGTGCAAGGTGTGCAGAGAGTGAAAGTCAACATAACCTGATATGCGCGATGAGCAGCCGATCCCGGAGACCATGACCAGCTCATTTTTGGACAATCCAAGCTCTTCCACAGCCCGCAGCATATTGTTGAGCACAATGCCGTGCCCGCACCCCGGGCACCAGATATGAGGAAAAAAACGTTCCCGGATGTAATCGTGAAAGGACATGGGCTATACCCCCCTTCCCTGAATGAGCCGAAGCATATTCTTTATATCCGTGGGGGTGATGAACTCCCCATCCACCCGATTGGCCAGAAAGACCCGCTCCGGACGATCTACGGCCTTTTTCACTTCCTGCACCATCTGGCCCATATTCATCTCCACAACCACGATGGATTCGGCATGAGCACATTTCTCCCGCACCAGCTGGACTGGAAAGGGCCACAGGGTTTGCAGCTCCAGCAGTCCCAGCTTTTCTCCCCGGTTGCGCCTGTTTTTCACGATGTGCAGGGCAGAACGTGATGTAGATCCGTAGGACACCAGCACGCAGGTCGCATCTTCCAAAAAGTATTCCTTGTAATGAGTGATCTGGTGCACGCTGTTTTCAATCTTGTCCACAAGATGGTGGATCAGACCGTGGATGACCTTGGGATCACTGGTGGGAAAGCCCCACATGTCGTGGTACAGACCCGTGACGTTGTACCGGTGTTTGCCCCCGAAATCAGACATCGGCAACCGGCCGTCTTCCCGGGGCAGATACGGGTGATAATCCACACCCTCGGGCAGAGACGTCCGCAAACGCTGCACCACTTGCACCTCTCCGGGTTTGGGAAGTTCCACTTTTTCCCGCATGTGTCCGGACATCTCATCAAAGAGGAGAATGACCGGGGTTCGATAGGTCTCAGCCAGATTAAAGCCCTCGATGGTCATTCGAAATATGTCCTGATGCGATGAGGCGGTAAGAGCAATGATAGCATGATCCCCGTGGGTTCCCCACCTGGCTTGATAAATATCTCCCTGACTGCCGTGGGTGGGCAGTCCGGTGGATGGCCCGCCCCGCTGCACATCAACGATGACGCAGGGAATCTCAGCCATTACCGCAAAGCCCAGGGCCTCCTGCATCAGGGAAAATCCCGGTCCGCTGGTAGCAGTCATTACTTTGTGCCCGGTGAGAGAGGCCCCGATAATTGCACACAGGGAGGATATCTCGTCTTCCATCTGGATAAATTTTCCGCCAATGGCCGGGAGACGTGCGGACATGAGCTCCGCAATCTCTGAGGAAGGGGTGATGGGATAGCCGGCGAAAAAATCCAGCCCGGCATACAGGGCCGCCTCTACACAGACCTCATTACCTTGGATAAAGCGAATGTTCGTGTCGGTCATGCTGCTTCCTGCTCTTCGGTTTGGACCTCAATGGCCAGGTCCGGACATCTCCGCTCGCACAAGTGGCATCCTATACAGTCCTCTGGCCGAACCGCCACAGCTTTTTCTTCCTCATCCAGTTCCAGGACCTGCTTGGGACAAAAGTGGACGCAAATGCCACACCCTTTGCACCATTCCCGGTTGATGAAGTGCCCGAGTACTTTTTTTTTGGCCATATACACACCTTGTCAGAGTATTGTCAGTGCTTTGTTGTTCAGAGTTCAGCCCCGCAGCAGGCGGGACCTCCGGCAAATCTGCAATATTTTTTGGGCCAGCGCAGGCAAAAAAAATTTGCCGTATTAACTGGTATTGGTGGTTGCATCAGGCCCTATATGTCCAGCCCTCCGGCTCGGTAAGTGTTGAGATAGTTCATGCAGAACTCGTCCCGGCCGGCCAGGGCCTCGGAAGAGGCTATAACCGCCATCATCTGTTTGTCCAGAGGGTTAACAATAGCCCCATCCAGTCCCTGGGCAATGGCCATGGACATAAAGGTCCTGTTCAGCAGGGCCCTCTTGGGCAGGCCATAGGATATATTGGACAAGCCGCATATGGTGTGCACCCCGGGAATCTGGGTCATGATCATATGTATGGCCTTTAAGAACTCACGGCCGTAGCTGTCGTTGGTTGAAACCGGCTGAACCAGAGGATCGACATAGATATTCTCAACCTTGACCCCTTTTTGCACCAGCTTGTTCACCAGATCCTGAGCAATGGAGAATCTATCCTCAGCTGTCTCCGGCATTCCCGAATCGCTCATGCACAAGGCTACTACCCGGCACTCATGCCCGGTAACAATGGGCAACAAGGCTTCGAAGCGTTCCTTTTCCAGGGAGATGGAATTAATCATCGCCGTTCCCTGATGCACAGCCAGGGCCTTTTCGATGGCCTTGGGATCAGGGCTATCGATACAGCAGGGTCCGTCCACCACTTCCTGGACACTTTGTACCATCCAGTTCACATACTCACTTTCCTGACCCACAAAAGTCCCGGCATTGACGTCAATATAATCTGCACCAGCTTCTCGCTGATCCTTGGCCACTTGTTGAATGGCCTGGACATCCTGTGATTTGATTGCCTGGCTGATTGCCTTGCGACTGGAATTGATAAGCTCGCCGACGATGATCATGCTGCCTCCTTCACCCCTCGCAGTTCGTGGTGTGATTCATTAATTGATTATCTGTGCTTTAGGCTGGGGAAACTCCATATTTTGAACAAACGCTTCCATAAATCCTTCATCCTGGGCCAGGCCAACATGCTGGACCTTGATCATGTCTTTTTCCAATCTGCGGCGCAGGGACCAGGAAAGGAGCAAGCGGGCACATCCCAATTGGCTGGTATTCCCGGCGAAAACCACCTTAGTCGCTGTCTGGGACGGAAGCATGCCCACACCTTCCAGGCTGGCCGGACGCAAGACATTGCCGAATCCTCCCCCGACCACGATCCGATCAAGTTCTTGGCCCTTGAGGCCTGCCTTGCCCAACAAAAAGTCGATCCCGGTGCGCACCGCGCCCTTAGCCAACTGCAACTGGCGAATATCGCCCTGAGTCAACCAGACCTCGGGTCCCAGCCTGACAGCCGGCTTTCCTTCGACTTCCACCATTCTGTCCAGGAGTGATGCGGGTAAATCTTCGAGTTCATCTATTCGCAGCAGTCTTCCGCTGGGATGAATCACCCCGATATTGAGCAGGGTATGCACCAGGTCCAAAAGGCCGCTGCCGCAGATTCCCAGTGGTTTATTGGTTTCCGGGCCGACAATTCGCAACTTCAAATCATTTCCGTCAAAAGATACCCCTTGCACTGCACCAGGAGCAGCCCGCATGCCGCTGCGCAGCCCGGAGCCCTCAAAAGCCGGACCGGCGGCGGTGGAAGTCAGCAGACGTACGTGTCCTGTACTCACCCCCATCTCTCCATTGGTGCCCACATCAAGAAAGAGCATCTTCTCACTCGATTCAAAAAAGCCCTGGATGGCCACTAAACCAGCACTGATGTCCGACCCGACAAAAGCATGAGCGATGGGCGGAACATAGACCATGGCCTGGGGGTGAACATTCAGGCCAAATCTGGAGACGGGATGACTGCACCCACTGGCCAGATTCACAGTGAACGGCAGCTGTCCCAGAGGGCTTGGGTCCTCCCAGGCGCATATGTACAGCATAGTAGTATTGCCCCCGACCACCACATCCAGGATCTCATGCGCTTCAGTTCCGGCCTGGGTACAGACTTCCGAAATCATATCCCTGAGGGCAGACTGCACGGTTGAAGCCAAAAGATCCAGCCCCTCTGAAGTGGAGGCTCTCTGGATCCGGGTCAAGACATCGTGACCATAGGTGACCTGGGGATTGAGCCGGCCTGAAGTGGCAAGTTCGCGCCCGCTGGCCAGACAAATCAAGGAAGCAACCAGAGTGGTCGTTCCCAGATCAAGAGCCAGCCCCTTCGGGCTGTTCTCTTCTGTCCACTCAGTGAGAGCCTGCTCCACTCCTGGCCTCTCTCGGTGTTTGAGCCGGTAATCTCCAGTCCTGCCCACCACCTCAACTGCAGGCTGAATCTGTCCCTCAGGCCTTAATCTGCCCATCAGAACCGGTCCGTCGCTGCTGGATGATCCTGCTTCCAATCTGTAGGTAGGGGGGAGAAAGACTTCCAGGTCCTGCTCCGGGACTGCCTGGCAAGCCAGACGGACTCCCTCTTCGGCTTCCTGAGGGGAAATGTTGGTATGCACAGTTTCCGGAACTGCCTGGGCCGGACTGACCCGAATCTTACATTTCCCGCAAACACCGTTCCCGTCACACGGGCTTTCCACATATATCCCGCTGTCCTGGAGAGCTTGACGCAATGTCCGGCCTTGAACCGCCTGGATGATTTGCTCCAGTGGGTGCACGCGGATGGTAATTGTCTTTTTTTTGGCCATATGAATGCAACCACTCCTACCCTATGCCCAGCCAAGTTTCAAGATAAGCTCTCATGCTCCAGGTCAAGGCCCCAGCCGCAAGGCTTGAAGAGAAGAACGGGTCATTGAATCAGCTCTTTGGCCTTGTCCACAGCACTGGCTGCATTGGGGGCATACCCGTCCGCACCGATTTTATCCGCATACTCAGCGGTTACTGGGGCTCCGCCAACCATTACCTTTACCGTGTCCCGGACCCCTGCTTCGTGCAATGCATGTATTGTTTCTTCCATCTTGGGCATAGTTGTGGTCAGCAATGCAGAAAGCCCTAGAACATCAGGTTTCTTTTCTTTCACTGCGTCTACTATCGCCTGAGCCTTTTGATCTATGCCCAGGTTGATGACCTCAAATCCCGCTCCTTCAAACATCATAGCCACAAGATTCTTGCCGATATCGTGCAGGTCTCCCTCCACTGTCGCTATCAGAAAGGTTCCCTGACTTTTGACCTCGGACTGGGCCAATATGGGCCGCAGGATATCCATTGCTTTATGCATGGTCTTGGCGCTGCGCAGGACCTCGGGTATGAACATATCCCCGTCTTTGAACCGTTTGCCCACAACATCCATACCGGCTAACAAACCGTTTTGCAAAACCTCCTCAGCGGAAAACCCCTGATCCAGGGCCTGGTGAGTCAGATCGGAAATCTTATTCAGCTCCCCTTTAATCAGGACATCGGACATTTCTTTGAGAACATCAGGCATGATCCTTCCTCCTTACGTATTTAGGACCAGTGAAGATATGCTCAGCTCCCATTTGAGCATATGCTCATCTTTTGTAAAAAATGAAGTTTTAGCTGTCAATGACAACATCTGCTACACCCCCTGGACCTTTCTTCCAGTCATGATTTTGCCGATTAATGGAGCAACAGCCATGATTAAGCGGTGAGAAGCCTGGATCTTGCCCGCATTCATGACCCTTTTCTTATTGTGGTCGGAGCGCAAAGCATACGTGACTCCAGAAAATGACAGACCCGGTCAGAAGAAATGTACACAGCAGGGCATTGACCTTGATTGTTTAAAATGACAAAAATTATTTCTTGATCTCAGGTCATGGATTATACGGCCGATGAAAACTCGGGGTGACTTCATTTTGGGATATGGAAAGGACATGACAAACCCAAAGGATCCACTGCTTAAAAAGCTCAAGGATTTTCATCCCTACCTCACCGGGAAAGGCAAGATATTAAATGCCTATATCCAGGAGTACCCCAAAAAAGTTGTCTTCATGACCATCAAAGAACTGGCCCAAGCCACAGGGGTAAGCGAGGCCACTGTGGTCCGTTTTGTCCGCACGTTGGGATTTGAGGGCTACAACAATTTTTTACATGAACTGCGGGATGTTGTGGATACCGATTCACCGATGCTGGAGCGTATGCATCTTTCCGCTCCGGAGTCGGACATGGGCAGCCGCCTGCATACAGTGGTCTCTGAAGGTATGCAGAACCTGCAGCATTTCTACAGGCAAGTGGAGCTGGATGTACTTGAAAAAATTGTCGATCACATTGAAAAAAGCCAGGATATCTTTGTCATCGGCTCCAGGCTGTCCTACATGCCGGCTTATTTTTTGGGCTGGGTTCTGACCAAGATCCGCCGGGGAGTCCACATTCTCAAGGGTAGTGATTCAACCAGTTTCGACTGGCTGGCCAATGCCCAGGAAGAAAGCCTGGTCATCATCTTCGCTACCACCCGATACCCCAACGAACTCATCCGTCTGGGCCGAACGGTCAAGCGCTTGAATCAGACCCTCATCGTCATCGCCGACAGCTCCCTGTGCCCCCTTTTGTCTTTCGCTGACCTCTCCCTGGTCACTCCTTCCAAAAACATCCCCTTGTTCGGCGACTTAACTATTTTTAATGCTCTCATTCGGTTCATTACCCTGGAGCTGGCCAGCAGATCCGGGTCGGATCTTACCCAGTATCAAGAGCGTTTGGAACAGATCTATCTCGAAAATGACACGTTTTTCAATCTGCGGGGCAGCAATATATAAGACATGAGAAGATGGGCATTAAAGGATCAAGGACCAAATCCTCATGGGAGAGGATGCCCTTTCCATCCTGCTCCCATGAGGAGTCACCCCTGTGGCGCGGCACGGCCATTTGGCAGCGGGCAAAAAGAAAAGTACTTTTTGCCCTTGGTAGTAAAATGCTTGCGCGGAAGCCTTCAGTCTCCCACACTCTTCAGCTTAAACCTTTGCTGAAAGTCTCGGCGGTGAATTTGGCCAGGCGATGCAAATAACGTCTTTGTTCCTCTTTTTCTTCCCCGATCTGGGAATGAAAAACAAGGATAAGCCCCAGGATGGAAGAAAAGAATGCATGCGAAAACAGCCGTGCTCCAGGTTGGGATACCCCGGCGTGCAACATGACATCATCAAAATTATTTAAGTAATAATCCCTGGCCTCTTGAAATCTGTGCAGGGTTTCAGGCTCCATGTCTTCTTTGAGCAAGAAATGGGCCAGGAGATGCAAAGTGGATTCCTTGTCCATAAAAAAATCCACCATACCCAGGGCAACATCCTCCAGATCCAACTTTGCCTTCTGCAACCTTTGATTCTGTCTGGCCTTGCCGTCCTGGATTTCCTGGCCCAGAACCTCCATCAGGATGGCATCTCGACTGGGGTAATAACGGTAGATTGAAGCAGGAGATATCCCAGCCTCTCTGGCAATATCCCTCATCCCGATAGATGCAAACGGCTTGTGCGCGAAAAGCTTAACCGCTGCATCGAGAATCAATTCCCGCCTGTACTCCCGCTCTGATTGCTTGAGCTTGAGAAACGTTGATTTTGCCTCCACCACCCTGCCCCCTGTATTTTTGTCTCAACTCCCTTTGGAATCACGTATGGAATTCAACAAAGCGAACAGTGTTTTTAACTTTTTTTTGGGGCTCCTGGCTCGGACAGATCTCTCAACTTTTCTTATCCTATATATTAAAAAACAGAATTTCAAGCCTAAAATTCTGTTTTTCCCATCTGCTTTGAAGGTGCTTGTCTTTTTCAAAGTGCTTCTTTAAGATTCTCTCTTCTGAGATTATAAGAAATATAAGCTATTTTTCAGCAAACGACTAAAAAACGGGTTTTTAAACAGCCAGGGTTAGTGCATATGGCCAATATCCTCATCCGCCAGGTCATGCTCCACGATCAACAAACGGACGTTCTCATTGAAGACGACAGATTCAAGCGCATTGGGCCTGATCTGCAGCTTGAGGCCGATACTGTCATCAACGGCCAGGACATGGCTATAATCCCTCCATTTTTCAACGCCCATACCCATGCGGCCATGACCCTTCTTCGGGGCTATGCCGACGACATGGAACTCCACACCTGGCTCACCAGGCATATCTGGCCCTTGGAAGCCAAGATCCAATCCCAGGATGTGTATATTGGAGCTAAATTGGCCTGCCTGGAGATGATTAAGTCCGGAACTGTCTTTTTTAACGATATGTACTGGCATCTGCCGGCAACAGCCAAAGCCGTGGAGGAGATGGGGCTTCGAGCCGCTCTGTCCTCAGTATTCATCGATTTTCATGATCCCCGAACAGCCGCCAAACGCTGGCAGGAATGTCAGGACCTCTTTGCCTGGGCTCAGAGTTTGTCTCCGCGAATAACATTTACTCTCGGCCCTCACGCCATTTACTCAGTCAGCCGTGAATCCCTGTCCCGGGTGCGGGACTTTGCCCACCAGCACGGCCTGCTCATTCATCTTCACTTAAGCGAAACAGCCAAAGAGGTTGAGGAATGCCAGCAAAAACATGGCTGCCGGCCGGTTCGTTACCTGGAAAGCCTGGGTCTTCTGGGCCCAAACCTCCTTGCCTGCCATGCCATATGGCTGTCCCAGGATGAGATGGATCTGTTGGCCAAATACAGGGTTACAGTAGTTCACAATCCGGTCTCCAATCTCAAGCTTGGATCAGGTACTTTAGCCTACAGATCCCTGCACGAGCGGGAAATACCCGTAATCCTGGGGACAGATGGATGTTCTTCCAATAACAATCTGGACATGCTGGAGACCATGAAATTTGCTTCCCTTTTGGCCAAAGGATCGGCCCAGGATCCGACCCTTTTTCCTGCTCCCCAGGCCTTTGCCGCCGCTACCAGCCTGGGGGCCTCGGCATTTGGCCTGAATTCCGGAGAAATCGCTGAAGGCCGGCTGGCCGATTGCCTGCTCGTGGACCTCAAACACCCCCAGCTGACCCCGAACCACAACCTGATTTCCAACCTGGTCTATTCCGCCCGGGGCGATTGCGTGCATACCACTATTTGCAATGGCCGCATTCTGATGCACGACCGCAAGGTGGACGGTGAAGAGGACATACTGGCCCAGGTCCGGGAAGCATCCCTCCGTTTAGTAAAATCCCGGGGCTCGTATGAACCGGCGTCCTGACGAGAAAGCCTTTCTATACCCCCACTTTGTATGAAAAACTGTTATGAGTTATTAGTTAATGGTTATCAGGATCTGATTGGGTAACCACTCCCAATCGGTATCGGTATCGGTATCGGTATCGAAATCGTTTTTCATGCTTCTTTGTGCCCGTCAGGGCATGTAGGTTAGTGGAAAACACCCCAAGATCGGCCTGATCAACAGGCATCGCTGGACGGGCCTGACCACCGGCCCTGATCATTTTCCGGAAGCTCAATAGCCTTTTGGCAGCGTTTGGCAATCTTCTGAAAATGATACCCGTATATGGCCAGTTCCAATGCCGCTGGCAAGGCCCTGATCCGGGTCATGGCTGTCTTGATCATAAGCGGCCAGTACCAGATGCAGGCCCTGGAAAAAAGGCCGATCCGCCAGGTACTGGCAAGAGCAGCCTTGATGTCCCGGAGGCTGTAATGCCCTTTGGCCGTTGGCCGGTAGTTTTTCAGAAAGGTATTGATCCGGGCATAATACATCCTGGGGGAATAAATTGTATGTACCACCCTCTTGTACCCGGACAGCAGGTTTGAAATCCCCATCTGAGGTACAAAATTGATGCTCCCGTCCGTATTATTCCCCGAGGTCTCGGACAATAAGCGGCCTTCTGCCCGCAATCTATGCCACAGCCTGGTTTGGGGTATGGCGCCCAGGATTCCGACCATCGCCGTAACAACTCCGATTTGCTGGATAAAACGTATCTGCGCCTCGAAGATAGATTCTGTATCGCTGTCAAACCCGACAATGAATCCTCCCATGACCTGCATCCCGTGCTGATGGATAATACGCACGGCGTCAGACAGATCTATCTTGGTATTCTGGGTCTTGCCGCATTCTTTGAGACTCTCAAGGCATGGGGTCTCCAGCCCCAAAAAGACCTTATTGAAATTGGCACAGCTCATCAGGTTCATGAGCTCTTCATCCTGGGCCAGATTGACGCTGGCCTCAGTGAGCAGGGTAAAGGGATAATTGTGCTCCTTTTGCCACTGGATGACCGCTGGCAGCATCTCCTTCACCTTCCGCTTATTGCCGATAAAATTGTCGTCCACAATAAACACACTGGCCCGCCATCCGGCATCATAAAGGGTCTGAAGTTCCTGGACCATCTGTTCCGGGGTCTTGGTCCTGGGCTTCCGGCCATTGAGCAGGAAGATATCACAGAACTCACAATCAAACGGGCATCCACGGGAAAACTGAATTGGCATGGTTGCATATTTGTGAACATCAATCAGGGACCACATGGGCAGGGGTACCTGCTTCAGGTCAGGCCGCTCCTTGCTGGTATACACGTGCCGGGCCCTGTTTTGTTCTATATCCTGGACAAACTGGGGCAAAGTGATCTCAGCTTCATCCAGGACAAAATGATCCACCTGGGGAAAGTTTTCCGGCTGGGCCAAAAAAGCAGGACCTCCGGCTACCACGGTCTTGCCCCTGACCTTGGCCGCATCCAGCAGTTCTTCCACTCCCTCTTTCTGAATGAGCATGGCACTGATAAATACAAGATCCGCCCATTCCCAGTCAGATTCCCGGACCGGATCAGTATTTAAGTCAACCAAGCGTTTTTCCCATTCTCCGGGCAAAAGAGAGGCAACAGTGAGCAAGCCCAGGGGAGGAAAGGCAGCCTTTTTGGAAACAAATTTTAAAACGTGCTGGAAACCCCAAAATGTCTCAGGATACTTGGGATAAAGCATGAGTACCTTCATTTTTTCTCCCCCTTTATTTTTTGTCCCTGTGCCCTCTCCGGCCAGGGAGAACAGCATCGTCCAGGAGCGAATCCAGCCTGAAACGCCTCTCGCAAAGTATAAAAAGTTTTCTTGTTCCTGGCATGAATGGCCTGTCCAAAGGCACACTCTTGAGTATGAAACCTCTTGCTGCGCAGATTTCCTGCAAATGGTTCCCTGGCCTCAGGCAAGGAGAGTATTGCGCCCCAAAATCCAACTCTGTCCTTCATGGCTCGTCGCTGGAGAGGCAGCAAATCATCGCATGCTGCCTGTTGTTTTGGGGACCAGGGGCAGACAAAGGCCGCCCCTCTGGCCACTAATGCCTTATTCACCGATGTGCCATCAGCCAGGTGCACTCTGCCTACCAGACGATCAAAACGATCTGTACCACCTGCATGCATATCAACGACCGCCCCGGACATCAGTTCCACTGCACACCGCCTGGCCCGCTGGGCGTAATATTGGCCTGGCTGATCGTCCCGGCTCAGCTCAGGAGCATCGATATTCATCAGGCGCACGGTATG
>Ga0182239_1000297_pt1 | contig 18684 bp, 13 predicted proteins | sample hydfrate6_PW_210_FD_132456 | JGI IMG/M metagenome (GOLD analysis project Ga0182239, IMG submission 132456) | Subsurface microbial communities from deep shales in Texas, USA - hydraulic fracturing test 6_PW_210 | ecosystem: Environmental > Aquatic > Deep subsurface > Shale gas/oil reservoir >... | reverse complement strand
TCCCGCTTATTCAGGAATTGATGCTTTTTGCAAAAGCACCAGGGGTTGATTTATGAAATTTCTAGATTTTTTCCGTTCATCCAAACAGGGCTCCGCTTCCATTGCCAAGGAGCGCCTGCAGATTATTGTAGCGCATGAGCGGCGTAAAACCGATACGCCGGACTTTCTACCCATGCTGCAACAGGATATCCTCACCGTGGTGCGAAAGTATATCCACATCTCCGAGGATCAGGTAAAACTTTCCCTCGACAGCAGTGGCGACGTGGAAGTACTCGAACTAAACATCAGCCTCGCAGAGAGCGATGAGGACTAACAAACCGAATACATTTTGGATATCCAACCACAGGCGGTGCGGGCGTAACCCCCGCACCGCCTGCTTTTATGCCCAATCCTGTGCCTAAACACTGGGACTCTGGTTATCGAGCTTGGTCTGATACATGCGCCGATCCGCAATCTTGAAAAGCTCGAGCTCATTGTCTCCGTCTTCGGGCCAGGTGGCGTAGCCGCCGCTCGCATGCAGACAGATCTCGTGTCCTGAGACCTTAAAAGGTTCGGCAAATACGTCCGAGGCCCGCCCGAGCAACTGCTTGATATTGTTCTCATCTGCCCCGGGGAGGAAGATCACAAACTCATCCCCGCCCCAGCGGCAGGTGGTATCACAGGCACGCAGAGTGCGACTGAAGCGCCGCGCCACCTTTACCAAAAGCTTGTCTCCGGCAGTGTGGCCATAGGTATCATTCACCGGTTTGAAATCATTGAGATCAAACACCAGAATGCCGAAGGACTGAGTTGCGGGCTCTTCCAGAGCCTGGCGCACCAGCGCGGTAAAGTGGAGGCGATTCGCTGCACCGGTGAGGGCATCGGTGTGCGCCATATCCAGTGCCTTCTGTTCGCGCTCTTTACGCTCGGTTATATCAATGGCAAAGTGCAGGTACAGGTCGTCATCCTCCCCTTCTACCGGACGCCAGCAGATCATATCCCAACTGCCGTCCTCGCGTTGTTCTTCCACCACGCACGAACGGCGGCGCTCATCTTCAGGGATGTGCTGACAACAGGGGCTCGGCTCTCCTACGTTGATCCCCATTTCACGCGCGCGCTGATTGGCACTCACCACTGTACGGGTGGAATAACGGGCCAGCACCGCCGGATAGGGGAGCGCATCCAGCAACACCTGCTGGAACTTCTGCGATTCCTCCAGTTTGCGTCTCGCCTGCTCTTCGCGTTTTTTGTGCTCTGAGCTCAACAGGGCAAAGCTCAAATCATCGCGCAGTTGCTCAAGCAACTCGATGCGCGAAGCATTGAAGTAATTGGGCGTGGAGGCATACACCTTGAACGCCCCCACCACCTCAGTGCCGATAAAGATAGGCATCGACACCGCAGATCCGATCCCCGCCTGTGCTGCCGCCTCTTCCCACGGCAGAGCACGCATCCGTGCCATAAAATCATGGGTGACCACGGTTTTCACTTCGCGCACCGCCTTCCCGGTGGGGCCACGCCCATGTGGAACTTCGGAATCAATGCTGACGCTGATAGTATTGATGTAGGCACACCCCTTTTCATCTCCATGCACGGCGACATGTCTCAGTGCTGCGCTTTCCGTGTCAATGAGAGCCACACTTGCGAGCCTGAGATGCCCATACTCCACCGCAATACGGCACAGGTGGGCGTAGAGTTCCTGCGGATCATCGGTGCGTAACATGGCCTGATTCGCCGCACTCAGGGCACTGTAGAGGTTATTGCTCCGCTCCAGATCACGCTGCGTTGCCTGACGATATTCCAGCTGCTGGCGCAGGCGCGCCGCCCCTACATGCATGGCACCTGCCCCCAACGCCCAGATGAAACAACACAACACATTAAACGCAATCGTCCGCGTTGCCAACATGGCGCGGATGGGCTCCAGAGGGACGCGGATGGAGAGAGCGGCAGGTTGCTGGATGTTTTCATAACCCGGATGGCATGGCAGACAACGGGCGCTTTTCTCCATGGCATGCAGTTCGCGGTACTCTGCGCGCCCTTCAGTTCCGCGGATATCTTCGCGTACCACATCGTGCCCGTTCTGCAGGATGGCAAGCTTGCGCCTTTCCCATGCATCCGGGATGTTGCGCGCGTTCAACGGTACCGGACTCACCAGGCGGCTGTGAACTCCGTCCTGGGGAAGCAGGGCCTGAATCTGACTCAGAACCTGTGCCGGCGAAAGTACCGGAGTCGATCCACCATCCGGATCCCTGATCTCCAACCCTTTCTGATGCAAAACCCACTCGCGGATGGTGTTGGTTCGCTCCCGTTCCAACTTCGCAGCCTGACGTGCAAGAGCATCCACTTCATGCCGCATTTCCATGACATTAAACAGCAGTGCCCCCAGAGCCAACATCAACCATGTGGTCTGCAGCAGGTGATAAAAATGGCGGAAGTAACCCAGTTCGGCGTTGACTTTCATCACAACGTTCCATTAGGGAGAGCATAAAAAAGAAAAGATAAAAAAAATATGTTACTCTATAGAATAACCTGTTCCGGTGTAGAAGCCGGGATAAGCTGAATAGCGCTGCCCGAAATCAGGGTCCTGACTTTAATGTTACAAGCTGTGTACTTGCAACTCTTTTCTTGCGCTTGCAAGTATTTTCACCCCAATTATCAGGAGGTTTTATATGTTCAGATTTTCCGGTTTGTGCGTACTTATGTTGCTGCTTGCCCTCAGCGCATGCAGCGAAGAGCAACAGCAAACACCAGCCGAGCAACAACAGGCGACCGAAACCAGTAACACGCTGGAAGAAGCAAAACAAAAAGCTAATGAAGCAGTCGAAAAAGCCAAGGCCAGTGTGGAAGACGCAAAACAGGCTGTGGAAAAGTCTGTTAATGAAGCAACCAGGCAGGGCGCTGCAGCGGTTGAAGAGGCAAAAAAAGAGCTGGCTGCAGTAAGCACAACCGCCGGGCAGAAAGCAAGCGAAACCACACAGACGGTAGTTGAAAAAACAAAAGCGGTAACAGCGCCGGCGACAGAGAAAGCCAGTGAATTGGTGGCCTCATCTTCTCAGAAGGTTAACGACTTGACTTCAAAGTTCCAGGATGAGGAGAAAAATCTTACCGGTCTGGCAGACAGCACTGCAGCTTCAAGTGCGCAGAAAGTCTCAGAAGTTGTGCCCCCTGAGACCATCGCGCTGGAAAACAAGTTCGGCACTGTAACCCTTACGCACAAATTCCACGGTGAAACCTACGGCTGCGCCACCTGCCACGGTGACAACACGCCGGGTCCATTTGAGTTGACCAAGGACCTGGCCCATTCAAACATGTGTAAAGACTGCCACAAAGGCTCCGGGGGCCCGGTAGGATGTACCGAGTGTCACGTGAAGTAGCCTGTGGATAACTCAGGTTAAAACCTGAAAAAGGCGCGGAAATGTTTGATACTTTTCCGCGCCTTTTCTATGGATGATGGAACGACCGGGTCAGACCTGTTTAAACCTTCCAGATCCGCGATTTTCCCTGTCTGATATTCCAGCCACTCTCCCAGAAGGTGTCAATCAACTCTTTTATATTGTGCGCACGTCCCTCTTCGGTGCGCTCCACAATATCCCGCGGGTTCGCACCCATTTCGGCCCAGAAGAAACTCGCTCCGCCGAGGGCGGCGAGGGTGCAGGGCTCGTGTGTGCACGTGGCCACCGTTGAGTGAGGCATGGCAAGACGGGTGATCGCCACAATCTGAGCCTGACGCACTTCGGGGATCGTCCCCATAACCCCCATGGGAGTATCCGGGATGGGAATCCGACGGGCTGCGCCGCTGAAGACAGGTTTGATACTAGCGGTATAGCAGATCAGTTCGGCGATCTCGCGGTTATTGTGTTCCGGACCCACAGGTTCCACGCAGGTGCCCACCTGGAGCCCGGCAGCGAGAAACTTTTCGATACTGCTGCGGCGCTGTTCCGGCGGAATGGCGGTATCCTCCCCTTCGCGCAGACGCAGGGCGTGATATACCCCGCTTACCCCAGCCTGTTTGATCTCATCTGCATGCTCTGCACAGTCATCCCCTACATTTACAATCAAAGGGATATGCGGTTTAAGCGCGGCGCGCAGCTCAGGCAGATATGGAGCGAGCTTCGCATAGGGGAAATTGGCAGTGGTCATTGCCAGAATCGCATGACAGCCGTCCTCCTCGAAGCGCTTTGCCATAGCTACAGCCTCTTCGATACTCAGATCGGACGATTTGCCAAACACTCCGTTCCCGGCTGCGAAAGAACAGAATTTGCACTCTTCGGGGCATGGGGCAAGATTCACGGCCAGTTGCCCGTGAATTTCAGCTTCGTTGTCCTGCAGTTCTCGGGACAGCTCACTCGCTACCCCGATCATGCGACAGGCGGCATCACTGTAGGGTTCGTACGAGAGCAGGTGTTGAATCTCTTTCTGGGTAAGGCGCTCATCTTCACGCGCTTTGGCAAGCAGATAATCGATCATATCGTTCTAATCCTCCATTGTGGGCAAGTACTGCATAGCATTCCAAATAACACAGCGGTTAATATACCACCTTAAGGTAAAAAAAGCGGCGCAAAGTGTCAAACAACTTATCACTATCCTGCTACATCTTATGATAGACAATTCCTTTTTCGCTTTTCTTTTAGCAACCCGATTATTCCGCGTATATGCTACGCTTGGATGGAGAAATAAGATTAACGTGCTGAAGCCTTGAGTCCTGCAGGGACCCTATCTGATCCGAGCATAACTTCGAATCGGAAGCAACCAAGGATCTGTATACATGAAACGTCTCATCACCATCCCCTCACGCCGCCTCTATGCCATCCTCTCGGGGGATGACAGTCTGGATCGCGGATCCGCCAACATTGCAAGCCCCTCATGCCGCCAGCAGCCGCGCAACTTCATGCTCAACCTCGCTAATGGGTCGTGCACCAAACTCGCGGAACAACTCGCAGGCCCCAATCTGGTACTGGTGTGGCTGCTCCAGAGTCTGGGTGCCCCGGTGTGGATGCTGGGGGTTCTGATGCCCATCAAACAGACCGGCACCCTGCTGCCGCAGATGGCCGCCGCCGGGCAGATCCGGCGTCTACCCGTACGCAAATGGATCTGGGTGGGGAGCAGCCTGATCCAGGCACTGTGTCTGGGGGGCATCATTGCTGCAGCGGCGTTCCTCCCGGCAGTTGCGGCTGGATGGATTACCCTGCTGCTCTTCACCCTGTTCTGTCTTGCAAGCGGCACGGCATCGGTGGCGTACCAGGACGTTTTAGGGAAAACCATATCCAAAGGGCGGCGCGGTCGTCTCCTCGCGGCGCGTTCACTCGTGGGTGGACTTCTCACCATAGGAGCGGGGCTGGGGATTCGCGCCACCTACTCCGGTGCAGAAAACCTGGATCCCCTTCTTATTCTTCTCGGCTGCGCCGCTACCCTATGGACACTCGCAGCGCTGTTGTTTGGCGCCACCACTGAGGAACCCGGCACCACCGGAGGCAGGCGCCACATTTTGCAGGAAGCCAGAGCCGGGTGGGAATTTGCGCGCATCTATCCGGGATTCCGTCACTATATCTATGTACGTGCCATGCTGTTGAGTGTGGAGATTTCAAGTCCGTTTTTTGTCCTCTTTGCCTCCACCCGACTCGAATTCGGTACCGAGGCGCTGGGCTATCTCGTTGTGGGGGTGGGGTTATCTCAGGTGATCAGCAGCCCATTCTGGGGCAAGATGGCGGACAACACCAGTAAAACCGTGATGGGCTACAGTTCCCTGATGGCCGTGGCTGCGATAGGGATGACCCTGTTGCTCCCCGCGCTTCCGGGTGAGTCCCTGCAGCTGGCGGGTTTTATCCTCACCTTTATTCTCCTCGGTCTCGCCGAAGCGGGAGCAAGACTGGGACGTAAGACCTATCTGGTGGATGCGCTGCCTGCGGATGAACGTCCCACATACACGGCGTTCAGCAATACTTTGGTCGGATGCGTTGCTCTGGCGAGTGCGGGGCTCGGAGCTGTAGCGCAGATTTTCGGTGCTGCAGCACTTCTGCTCCTCCTTGCCCTGCTCGCCCTGGGGGCAAGTCTGATATGTGTTAAACTTCCCGAGGCGGAGGCTATGCTGGATTTACCCCGGGAATGAGTGAAATAACTGTTCAGCAATTACTTTTGTCCCCCTACGTATAAAACCCAACCTACCCACCCCAAAAGGAGGTTTGTATAATGTCGCTCAACACCTTTACAAGTTCAACTACCCTGAAGGTCGCATCTACAACCTATCATTACCACAGCCTGCGCCATGCCCGAGAGCACGGATTGGATACCAACCCCGCTCTTCCGTTTTCCCTCAAGGTGCTATTGGAGAATCTGCTCCGTCACGAAGACGGCCACAGCGTCAGAGCGGAGGACATCCGCGCCGTAGCCTCCTGGAAGCCCAATCAGGGGCTGGAACAGGAGATCGCCTTCCGCCCTGCACGCGTCCTGATGCAGGACTTTACCGGCGTCCCTGCGATTGTGGATCTGGCGGCAATGCGCGATGCCATGGCTGCCAACGGTGGGGATCCAGCGAGCATCAATCCGCAGATTCCGGTGGATCTGGTGATCGACCATTCTGTCACGGTGGATGCGTTCGGGAATGCGCAGGCGGCGCAAACCAACGTTGCCAGAGAGATGGAGCGCAACCGTGAGCGCTACACCTTCTTACGCTGGGGGCAGAAGGTATTTGATAACTTCCGCGTCGTCCCTCCGGGCACCGGGATCTGCCATCAAGTCAATCTTGAATATTTGGCGCAAAGTGTGTGGAATCAGAAGATCAATGGCGAAGAGTGGGCCTATCCCGACACCCTGGTCGGCACCGACAGCCACACCACCATGATCAACGCCCTCGGGGTGTTGGGCTGGGGCGTGGGCGGGATAGAGGCCGAAGCGGCGATGCTCGGTCAGGCGGTATCCATGCTGATCCCCGAAGTAGTGGGATTCAAATTCTCCGGCGCGCTCCAACCCGGCGTCACCGCCACCGATCTGGTCCTCACCGTGACGCGGATGCTGCGTAACCATGGGGTGGTGGGCAAATTCGTGGAGTTCTGCGGCTCCGGCCTGAGCCGGCTTTCTCTCGCTGATCGTGCCACCATCGCCAACATGGCACCCGAGTATGGCGCTACGTGTGGATTCTTCCCCGTCGATCAGGTCACTCTCGACTACCTCCATTTGAGTGGCCGCAGCGGCGCAACCACCGCTCTGGTGGAGACATACTCAAAGGAGCAGGGCCTGTGGCGCGACGACACCACCCCCGAACCGGAATTCAGCGCCATCCTGGAACTGGATCTGGGTACAGTGGAGCCCAGCCTCGCCGGGCCGCGCCGTCCCCAGGATCAGGTGCCGCTGAAACAACTGCGCACGGTGCAGGAGAAGGAGCTATCCGCTACTCCTGCGTGCCCGGATCACAACCCTACAGAGATGCGGAGACTTCAAAACGCAGATGTGGTAATTGCCGCGATCACTTCATGCACCAACACCTCCAATCCGGCGGTGATGTTGAGTGCGGGACTGCTGGCGCAGAAGGCGGTGGAGCGCGGACTGCAAACCAAGCCATGGGTCAAAACCTCCCTCGCCCCCGGATCGCGCGTAGTGAGTGCGTATCTGGAACAGAGCGGCGTGCAGCAGAGTCTGGATCAGCTCGGTTTTAACCTTGTTGGCTACGGCTGCACCACCTGCATCGGCAACTCCGGCCCCCTGCCGCCTGATGTGGAACAGGCAATCACCACAGACAATCTCCAGGTGAGCGCGATCCTTTCAGGAAACCGCAACTTCGAAGGGCGCGTAAATCCCCTGACGCGCTTCAACTGGCTCGCATCGCCGCCGCTGGTAGTAGCCTTTGCCCTTGCGGGCACCACATGTATTGATCTGAGTACCGAACCATTAGGAACAGACGTAAAAGGAAACCCGGTATATCTGGCGGATATCTGGCCCACAATGGACGAGATTCGCACCCTGGAGCAGAGCGTTACCCCCGCCATGTTCCAGCGCTACTACGCCGAGGTGTTCGATGGAGATGAAGAGTGGCATGCACTCCCGGTTCCTGGGGGGATGACATACACCTGGGATGAGAACTCCACCTACATCCGCCAGCCCGCATTCTTCGAGAAACTCGAGATAAGTGGAGGATTTGCGGGTCTGGACGAGGCGCGCATTCTCGCCCTCCTGGGCGACTCCATCACCACCGACCACATTTCCCCCGCAGGGACGATCAAGAAGGAGAGCCCCGCCGGGGAATACCTGCATGCCCATGGTATCGAAGCACAGAATTTCAACTCCTACGGCTCGCGGCGCGGCAACCACGAGGTGATGGTGCGCGGCACCTTTGCGAATATCCGCCTCAAAAATCATATGGTGCCCGGCATCGAAGGGGGAGTAACCCTGCATCAGCCGGCGGGAAAGCAGATGAGTATCTATGCGGCAGCGCAGAAGTACCAGCGCGCAGGCGTTCCGCTGGTGGTAATTGCGGGAGAGCAATACGGCACCGGCTCCAGTCGCGACTGGGCCGCCAAAGGCACCCTGCTGTTGGGGGTTAAAGCAGTGCTGGCGCAGAGTTTTGAACGCATTCACCGCTCTAATCTGGTGGGGATGGGTGTTCTGCCCCTCCAGTTCCTCCCCGGGGACTCAGCAGAATCTCTTCAGCTTGACGGCAGTGAAACCCTGTACATGGATGCGATATTAACCCTTAAGCCTAAACAGAGAATAGCTCTAGACATTCAACATCCCGATACCGGCGCGCGTCGCATAGAAGTGATATGCCGCGTGGATACCCAGCAGGAGGTGAACTATTTTAACAGCGGGGGGATCCTGAATCACGTACTCCTGGAACGGCTTGGGAGCGTAGCGGAATAAAATAATAATAAGATTCGAGCTGCAGCCCTTTTACCACTGCTCATGCCACTCGCATCAACCGCGACATGATCTGCACACTGGGATAAATCCTCTCTCAGTCTCTACAGCTGAGCTTGCAGCTAACAGCAAAAACCCCGCTCCCGCCTTACGGCAGGAACGGGGTTTTTGTTTATCCGATGCTTTGAGACGATAATTTATGCTTCGTCGTTATGCACCTTGTAGAGCAGCTCCTTGATTTCAGCAGAAGGCTCTGTGGTCATCAGAGATACGATGATCATAGTGGCCAACACTGCCGGCACCCCGACAACTGCGCTTGAGGTAAAGGGTACATAGTATGCCAGGATAGAGGTCTTCGGCAGCAGCATCGCGCCGAAGGTTACTGTCAGGCCTACAACCATACCTGCAATTGCGGCTTCCTTGGTGGTACGACTCCACCACAGTCCCAGGAGGAACAGCGGGAAGAAGGTATTCGCACCGAGGGAGAAGGCCACCGCGGTAATCTGACCGATCAATGCGGGGGGATTCATAGCCACAATGGCGATGGATGCACCCAGGATGATGGTGCCGATACGCGCAACCTTCATCTTGGACTCTTCAGTCGCGTTCGGGTTCATAACGCGGAAGTAGATGTCATGTGCAAAGGCTGCAGAACCTGCCATCAAGAGACCACCAACGGTGGAGAATGCGGCGGAAACACCCCCGGCTGCGAGGAAACCGGCAAACCACTCAGGCAAACCTGCAAGTTCGGCAGCGTTTACTACGATGGCGTCAGCAGAGATGGCTACATCTACAACTCCGGAGAGGTTGGAGAACTTCGCGAAAGCAGCGTAGCAGGGTGCAGTCCAGTATACGAGTGCGATACAGAACAGACCCCAGACCACCTGCCAGCGTGCATCACTAACGCGGGGAACAAGGTAGAAACGTCCGATAACGTGCGGCAGACCTGCAGTACCCAGCATCAGGGTGATACACAGAGCGAACCAGTGGTAAGCGGTGTACTTGGCAAACGGCAGATAGTAGCTTGGATCTGCTGCTGCAGCGGTAATGCCGTTACCCCCATGGCCGATATCCCATACGGTAGCGCCATAGCCGATCTGCGGTACGGCGGAGAAGTAGCCGAGCTTGTTGGCGATAAAAAACAGGGGCAGGAAGAAGGTGATAACGATAACCACGTACTGTACCTGCATGTTTTTGGTCGCCCCGAGCATACCTGAGATAAGCACGTATGCCAGAACAACACCGGTACCGACGATAACGGAGATTTCGTAGTTGATACCGAAGATCCAGTTGAACATCATACCGATACCTTTGTACTGACCTACGGCATACACAAAGGAGATCAGGATAACTATCAGGGCTGACATCAGACGTGCGGCGGTGGAGTAGTAGCGGTCACCGACAAAGTCCGGGGCGGTGTACTTGCCATAGCGCCGGATCTGGCCTGCCATGAGCACCAGCAGCAGAACGTAACCACCGGTCCAGCCGAGCACGTAGGAAAGAGCAAAATAGCCTTTAAGATAGATCAGACCCGCCATACCGAGGTATGATGCGGCCGACATCCAGTTGGAGGCTATCGCCATACCACCACCGAGCTGGCCAACGCCACGCCCTGCGGCCCAGTAGTCCTCGGTATCCTTCGCTTTGGAGAAAACCCCGACGAGGATAAACAGGACGAGCAAACTGATCATCAAAATTGCGGGAAACACTCGAATCTTACCATCGTTAAGATTGAGGTTCTCCGCGGCAAATACATTGCTTGCCATCAGAATAAAGAACAGAGACAAGCCGGTCTGCATAAGTCGTTTCATAGTCATAGTCTAAGTCTCCCTTCTTTATTTTGAGTGCTCAGCTTCAAGCTTGTCGATGAATTTGCAATACCACCAACACAGGAAGATGAACAGCAAAATGCAAAACTGCGATGAATACCAGTAGTGAAAAGGGAAACCAAGGAACTGTGTTTCGGTCAGAAAGCTTTGCCCGGCCACCTGGGTTACCACTTCGCCGGTGTTCAGGGTTACCTGTGTAGTTACATTGGGGTCGCCCATTGCTACCAGCAGCAACAGAAAACCGAAGGTGGCCACGGCCCAGATAACCAGGACGATCTTTTTCCTGGTCACGTCTCTGGTCATGAAGTCGCCAACCGGCCTAAAAAAATTAATATTTAGATCTTTTTCCATACCCATACCTCCTTGTGGTCAAGTCTTCAGGCAACCAATCCATCCGACTTATTTATCGTAACTCCGATATAATCTTGCTCAACATTCCAAAAGTTAATAACGCTACCTCCTTTCCGGATAAAATTTAAACCCTCGTTTTATTGCTTGGCCGATCCGCTTGATGCGAATCAGCGCGGATACCCGTTGATTCTGGAATACAGGGAGCGCCGTTTGCGCCCCCCACTTTCTTTGTGGTCGGAATAGTAGGCAAAAACAAAGCATATAAGCGCTCCGAGGGTAATCACCCCACCCATCATGTAGTACAAAGTCTCAACCATAAGCCTCACCTCGGTGCCGTTGCAGGGTCAACGATGTCAGACCCTAAAGAGATAAACATCGTTCTGCTTTTAAAAAACTTATGCCATAGCGTGTTTAAACGAGTCAAGTAAAATGTTGTTATAAAGTTGTCGGGCACTCAATAATTATTCCAGCCTAGAGGCGATTTACCTTACTGTTTCAAAGTATTATTTAAAATTTTTACCCTTTATTTTCAGTATTTTAAGAGCATATCGGCCCTTACCTCCCCTCTGCAGCCTATTTAGGAATATAAAACACAATATTTTTTATCTGCTGTACTGCCAAATAAAATATAAATAAAACACAAGTTGCCAAAAACGAAGGAACCACAAAACATGGTTGTGGTTTCAAGTCAATACCAAGTATTGCAGGAAATACCTTCATTGCAAGAGGGAGCGTTCGATTTTCAGCCCAAAAAATGAGAAAAACGTTAATCCGCAGAGAGACAGACCATGCAACTACACTTCCTCTGCAACAATACAGGATGTAATGATGGCGGTATGGATGGAGGCCTTAAACAGTGGATACAGCGTTGAACTTAAAAGGTGATGGAGTTGCAAAAACTCACCAACTGCGGCGCCTTTACAGAAACAGTCGTAATTGTCTCGCTGCTTCGACGTACGTAAGTGCGCCTCATTGCTCGACAAGCACGCGCCTTGCATTTGGCGCTTTTTGCTTAGCCATCCATTCTGATACTTTTTGCGAAAGTATCAAAGGTTATCGGGATGAAACCGGGTTGGCGGTACGGCGCGAAACCAGCACCAGCGTCACCCACGAAAGGGGAAGGGCTATCAGGGCAGGGTTATTGAGCGGCAGGGGCGCTTCACTGGCGAGGAGGCCGTAGCGCACGTACATTTCAGGTGAGACCAGAATCAGGGTGAGAGCACTGCTCATCCCTACGAGCATGGACGCAACTATCCCCTTGCTCGTAGCGCCCTGCCAGAACAGGGCCATAAGGAGTGCCGGAAGATTGGTGGCGGCAGCCAGAGCAAACGCCCAACCGGCGAGATAGGATACATTCATCCCCTCGAATACAATTCCGAGATAGACTGCGATGCATCCTACCACCACCGCCGACATACGCGCGGCTACCACTTTTTCTGTCGCACTCATATGGATACCCATGAGGCGATCCATAATGTCGTGCGCCACCGCTCCGGAGGCGGCGAGGATCAGACCGCTTACCGTACCCAGCACTGCGGTGAACGCCACGGCGCTCACAATCGCAAATAGCACCGTGCCGAAGGAGCGCGCAAGCAGGGGTACCGCCATATTGGTATCCATGATATTGAGAAAGCCACTCCCCATGGCACCGAAACCGAGGAACAGACTCAGGACATAGAAAAACCCGATGCCGCCGATGGCCACAACTGTGGATTTACGCGCTGCAGCCTGACTGGGAACGGTGTAGTAACGGATCAGGATATGCGGCAGGGCAGCGGTACCACACACCAAGGCGAGCATCAGGGAGATAAAGTCGAGGCGCGCGCTCCAGCCTCCCTCATTGAGGCGGAACATCCCCCCCGGCTCGAACATATCTGCAACGGGAACGGTGCGTTGGTGAAACACCTGCAGTTGTTTCTCACCGGAGAGATAGGTGGCGTGGGGCCAGATATTTACACGGCTCGAGTACATGGTGCGCAAAAATTCGAGCGGGCCCAATGTCCCGGTCTGCGACACCTGTTTCCCCTCGTGGATAACCTCTTCCATGGTTCCTACCAGAAATACGCGCCCAGCCGTTGCGGGGGCGCCATTGTAGAGCAGCGTCCCATCCGCAAGGCGTTCTATATACTGGGTCTCGCGGAGGAGCAATCCGGCACTACCTCGTTCCTCTACAAACCAGGGAGAAACTTCATCTCCATGCCGAACTTCCACAAAACCACTGGCATATGCCGGAGCCTTGTCCCACTCGGGCGCTAGCTGATATCCCGGCGCACGCACCGCATAACCAGTCTCCTCTTTTTCGACATTAAGGGTCTGCAGCGAGCGGTGCCCGCGATACTGCATATGTTCGGGAAGCATGATGCCGCGCTGGAGCATAAACAGGGTGAGAACCACCGAAACCACCAGGATCAGTATCCCTTTGACAAACTGTACGTAGGTAGTCGCTACCATTCCCGAAGTCGCAACCACAATGGTTACCACAACCCCCACTATCAGCACCCCGATATAGTGCGGGATACCAAAGAGGGGAGTAACCAGGGAGCCGATTCCCACCATCTGGGGGATGAGGTAGAATATTGAAACCACAATAGTGCACAGGGATGCAACAAAGCGCAGTCCACGTGAGTTGAAGGTGGAGTCTATCGCATCGGTAAAGGTGAAGTACCCCATACGCCGCAGGGGCTCGGCCACCATGAACAGCGCCACAATCCAGCCGGAAAGAAATCCCACCGAGTACAGAAAGCCATCATAGCCCAGGGTCGCAATCATACCGCTGATCCCGAGGAAGGAGGCGGCGGAGAGATAGTCGCCCACAAAGGCGATGCCGTTGACCCCCCAATGGATGCGCCCTCCGGCGGCAAAATACCCGGCAGGGGTGGTAACCCGGCGTACCAGCTGAATCGACACCCCCACCACGATGGCAACCACGCTCAGAAACAGAATTACCGCAAGTTGTGATTGCTCATACAGCATATCTAAATCCCCCCGTGCGCTCGCATCAGCTATCCTGCGGCGGCGCAAGCCGCTTTTCCGCCCGAGTACACAACAGGTGATACACCAGCGCCATCAGGACTGCAAATATCATCATAGCCACCCCACCGATCAGCCCCAGGCTTACCCCCATGCTGGGGATGCCGGGGACGGTGGGGGTAAACACATGCAATGCAACAAACAGGGCGTATACCCCCAGATACACCCCCACCATTCTCTGACCAATACGGCGCTTGGCCCGAATCAACTCCGGGGTTATCCCTTTGATATCTGTCCTCAATATCTCCTCCTGAGGCCGGGCGTACAGATTTCGGCTATTCTGTTCCCATTATCGACCAGGGCTTGTGGTTCCCATGGTCGTTCGACTGTCGCCATGGACGGCCCCGATTTCCACCAGTCGTGTCCCTTGGAATGGGCACCACGAAGTCTCACTCAACACTTAACCGCAGCATACTCGCTACACAAACGGGGTATCCGCTTCCGTCATCACTTCTGCGGGGCAGCGCAGGGTTTCGAGTACCTCCGCATCCAGATCGTGGCGTTTGACGTAGTCGTTTTCCAACTCCTCCACATAAAAACGATCCAGGCCACTGTTGTCCAGAAAATCTTCGCGCAAGGCGAAATTATTTTCCGCCAGAACACGAGGAAGCAACTCCTTAAGGTAGAAATTCTCCTTTTCGATGTTCAGCATCACATCGCGGAACAGTTGTTCGGGCAGAGTATCTTCGATAAGACCCTTATCCCGCAGCACCGCACTGACTTCAGCTTTCAGGCTGGTATATGCGTGGCGGTGCAGATGACGCGTATAGGTTTTGTGGATCCGCTGTTTAGCCTGGCACAAAATCTCGTCATACAGCTGTTCACGCTGTGAGATCTGGTGCAGATGATCACATAATGTGCGCACCGGCTTTCCTGCATCCAGATCATCGCGCAGGCATTCAACCTTCTGGCGCCCGAACATCCCTACAAAACGATTGTGCAACAGATCGGCAAACAGCAGGGTTTGAGGTAACTCCTGATCAAGACGCGCAAGAATGCGATAGCGCCGCTGCATTTCGCGAATCACGGGTTCTTCGATGCGCACTCCGGGCATAAATGCAATGTTGTTGATCTGGGTCACGCAGTACTCGTAGTGCTCCAGATAGTTGATGACTGATGTAAGCTGCTCAATGATCCCCACATCTGCCCCGGCGTATACCTTTTCATCACATTGGCGACTCACCTCCAGGAGGATCTGATCAAAGGCGTGATCGCGGTTGAGCATGGCACGCCGTTTGTTGTGCAACAGATGGATAATATCCTCGCGGGTAATGCGGATATTCAGGTGCTGCTGCTCCTGCAGCAGGCCCGAAAATATCTCCCGGGTCTCCGCAATGTAGTCGCGCTGTCGCTCCACCATCTTCTCATACCCCAGAGAACGATCCAGGGGCTCGAAAAGTGCAAGGGGAATTTTATTCCGCAGCGCCAGGGTTTTGAGACGATTGAGGCGCGCATTTTCCTGCGGGGTGATACTCCCGCGGTGGTAGCAGTCGACCAGGATATTACGGTACTCATCCACAATGGCACGGTTGTCGCGGTGCGCGTACATCTCTGCAATACGAATGCGCTCCTGCTGACTCTCTTCCACATCGAGGCGCTGGGCCAGGTTTTTGATATGTGCATATTCGCTATCGGGGATGGAGCGATACTTGAAGTACAGGGTGCGAAACAGGTCCGCATACGCCTTGTGCTTTTTATTGATGAGGCGCACCAGATAAAAGTGGCTCCGATGTCCGAGGAAACTGAAGAGGTCGTCCACCAGACGCGCATCGTCGGAATCCCCCACCCGGGGGCTACGTTTGAGAGACCGTCCGAGCAGGCCGAGGATATCTTCCTGCTGGGTCTTGAGCGCTCCATACACCGAACCGGTGAGAAAGAAGAAGCAATTGCTGAAGGCATGGCCTTCGGTAAATATCTGATCGTAGGGAATGCGCCCGGAGGTCTCGTTGGAGAAGCGTAATTCTCCATCGGGTTGAATCGCAGCGCCGAACAACACCAGGCGGTTCTCCACCTCCTTTTTGAGCAGATCCGCCACGGGCTGTTCCACCCCGTACATGTACTCGCAAAAGCTCCCGCCGTTGCCCCAGTGGGTCAGCCCGGTACGGTCGAGGACAATTTCGTTGCCGGGGGCAAATATGCGCAGCCCTGCGTCCTGTGTCTCGTAAAAATGGCAGCGCCCGGCATCGCGGGCTGCAACAGTGACAAAGTATTCGATGCTGTCATCAATATGTCCGTGCAGACGCAGTTCCTGGTGCATGGTCCCCTCACATTTCCGCAGTACTCGCATCTTCGAGCGCAATATCCAGACTTAAGTGCAGACCGTCATAAGCCAGCTCCACCCCGGGAGGCAGGCGATGATTGTGGCGCGTGTAGTCAACATCATGACTTAAATGGGTCAGGATGATGCGCCTTGCTCCGAGGGCCTGCCCGGCCTCAATCGCAGAATCAATGGTAAAGTGGCTCGCATGATGTCTGAAGCGCAAGCCATCGACAATCAGAACCTCGAGATTGCGCAACTTCCCCGCCGCGAGCGCAGAGATACGGCTGCAGTCGGTAAGGTATGCAAGTCCTCCGAAGCGAAACCCGAGTACCGAACCGCGTCCGTGTTCCAGTTCCACCGGCACAACGCACAACCCGAAGAGCTCAAAGGCACCGTCTATAATATTTGATGCAAGACGCGGGCAAAAGCCTTCCACCTCACTGCGCTTAAAAGCATAGCCGAAAGTTCGCTCCAAACGACGGATAGTGTACCACGAACCGAAGATATCAATATCCACCCCACCGGCGGCATTAAAAGGACGCAGATCATCAATACCATGAACGTGGTCCGCATGGGTATGGGTATAGATGACCGCATCCACCCGCTTTATGTTCTCGCGCAGACACTGGGTACGCAGGTCGGGGCCGGTATCTACCAGCACCACATGTCCGTTCCACTCCAGCATGAGGCTGGAGCGGGTGCGCTGATTGCGCTCATCCTCCGAGGTGCATACCGGGCAGTCACATCCCACCACGGGGACTCCGGTGCTGGTTCCGCATCCCAGGATGGTTATTTCCAGTGTTGTTTCGGTGTGCACTTCTGTTCCTTTATAATTTTCGAGCGTCATCCAGGGTAGGGGCGAAAAATTTTTCGCCCCTACCCATGCACCACACCATCAGTATTTGACCTGTTCCACACACTCGTCTTGAACCTTACCCCTACATGTTCTCCTCTTCGGTGACAACCATATTTCTCCCTCCATCCTTGGCGCGGTACAGGGCGCGATCCGCACGTTGAAACACCGTAGCGCCATCATCATCCGTATGGACGCTGGCCACTCCGAAACTGGCACTTTGGGAGGGAACCGGGGTAAAATCGAGTTCGGTGATCTCACGACGCAAATCCTCCGCCAGCGCTGCAGCCTCGGCCAGGGTTGTCTCCGGAAGTATCAACATAAACTCCTCTCCGCCCCAGCGCCCGACAACATCGCTTTTGCGCACCCTCTGGCGGAGGATTTCAGCTATACCACACAACACCTGATCTCCCGCATGGTGCCCGAAGGTATCGTTGACTTTCTTGAAATGGTCAATGTCGAGAAGAACAATCGAAAGCGCCCCCGAGTAGCGCTGCAGGCGTTGACGCTCATACTCAAAGCTGGTTTCGATTTTGAGGCGGTTATACAGCCCCGTAAGCGGATCCGTGACCGAAAGTCGCTTGAGTTCACGCGACTTTTCCTCCAACTGCTGATGCGCGAGGAGCAATTCACGGTGGAGTTGAGCCAGCCGCCGATTGCGCCACACGAACAGTGCAAGCACCAGGAGTGCCCCCAGAGCCGAGAAGAGGACAACCCAGACATTCACCCCCTGACGGTAGGAAACCGTGACCCACCGGTTGTAAAGGCGTTGTCCCTCGCCGACGCCGAGGACGGCAATGGCGCGATCAAGAATATCGCGCAGAAGTGGATCGTCCTTGCGCACCCCGACCCCCAGATCGAGGGTCATATTAACCCGCCCGGAGATTTTCACATCACTGACGCCCTGGGTTCGGATCGCCTCGCCAATGGCGGCAACGGTGCCGATAAAGCCGTAGATCTCTCCTGTCTGTACTTTGCGTATTCCTTCGGCAACCGTCTCCGTCTCTACCAGATCCATAGCTGGATAGCGGCGGCGAAAATTCTCCGTAACAGCATATCCGCGCGTTGAACCCAGACGACGCCCACTCATCTGACGTACATTTTCGATAAAGATCTCCTCCCCCCGCGTTGCCACCACGATGGGCAGGTGCAGATAGGGGCGGGTAAAATTAAGATATTCACGCCGCCGGTCTGTGGGCGTCACCATGGAGAGGAGGTCACATGCCCCTGTTTGTGCTTTTTCAAGGGTCTCCATCCATGATGACGTTGGCACCATACGAATAGGGACAGGAAGTTGCTCCTGCAGCAGGGCAAAGTAGTCCGCCCCGAGGCCGGTATAGTGGCCTTCGGCATCAATCCCCTCCAGCGGCATCCAGTTCGGGTCCACACACAGACGCAGCTCCTCGAGTTCCTCCAGATGGCGACGTTCTTCCACACTCAGCTTCAGGGAATTCGGCGCACTTACAGGGTCGATAAACCAGCGGCGCCGCAATTCATCCAGGGTCTCAGGATCCAATGAATCGAGCCCCTTCTGCAAT